>Ga0180120_10000153_pt1 | contig 34038 bp, 26 predicted proteins | sample CPBDNA_3_FD_129677 | JGI IMG/M metagenome (GOLD analysis project Ga0180120, IMG submission 129677) | Freshwater to marine salinity gradient microbial communities from Chesapeake Bay, USA - CPBay_Spr_31_0.2_DNA (version 2) (version 2) | ecosystem: Environmental > Aquatic > Marine > Coastal ... | reverse complement strand
TGGCCCAGGAAGTTCCATGGGCGAGAACAATGACACACACAGGATTCTATGCTGTTGATTACAGCAAAGTTGACGTGGAATTTAGGAGATTGCATTAATGGCATACGGAGATTCAGGATCAGGGGACCTATCAAACAAGTCAGTGACCTTCAAGGGTTTCAGTTCACGTGCTGACAAAAATAATTTTAAACAATACGACTTTGAGGTGGCCAAGCAGGACCTTATCAACAGGTTGAGTGTGCGTAAGGGCGAGAGGGTAGAGAACCCTGAATTTGGTACAATCATATACGATGCCATATTTGAACCGTTTACGGAAGCATTGAAGGACGCTATTGTAGAGGATGTCACTGCTAATCTCAATGCGGATCCCCGAATTTCAACACAAGAGATACTTGTCTCAGAAGCGGACCATGGAATAGCCATACAGGCTACTATAACATATGTGCCTCTTAATATCACTGAGAAACTGAGGCTCAACTTTGATGAGAATTCGTTGTTACGCCTATCTTAATATACGCATATTTCCTAACATATAAATACCATTGTAATTACAATGGCCACAACAGATAGACAGAACAGATTATTAGTAGCGGAAGATTGGAAAAAGATCTACCAGGCTTTCCAACAGGCTGATTTCAAATCATACGATTTCGAGACCTTGAGAAGGACTATGGTTGCCTATCTCCAAGAAAACTACCCGGATGATTTCAATGACTTTGTAGAAAGTTCTGAGTATGTGGCACTGATAGATCTTATTGCTTATATTTCACAAGCACTTTCATTCAGGGTTGATCTTAACGCTAGGGAAAACTTCCTAGAAACTGCTGAGAGAAGGAATTCGGTTTTAAGATTAGCGAGGCTGATCAACTACAATGCCAAGAGAAATCTACCGGCATCGGGGTTGTTGAAAGTAGACGCAATTTCTACGACACAAAATGTCAATGACAGTTCAGGCACAAATCTTGCAAACCAAACTATTATTTGGAACGACTCGGCAAACTCTAACTATAGAGAACAGTTCATCTCAATAATGAACGTGGCCAATCAGACAGGACAACTGTTTGGGAAGCCTAGAGAATCAAATAAAATTGGGGGAGTAGACACTGAGGTATACACTTTAAGTTCTAACCAAACAGATCTTCCGGTGTTCACTTTTAGCAAAAGTGTAGGAGGAACAACTAGACGTTTTGAAATAGTGCCGAGCACTATAAATGATTCGGAGTCTATATACGAGCTACCGCCTACGCCTGGTACAGGGCTCACATATACCTATAGGTCAGATGGTGCCGGTGACAACAGCAACAATACAGGATTCTTCTTTCTATTCAAACAAGGAACAATAGAACAAAAAGACTTTTCAGTCGATACTGCTATAACAAATTATATTAAAAGTTTTGACACCAGTAATGTTAATAACACTGATGTATGGTTATATAGATTAGATCAGTTTGGACAGATATCAGAGAAATGGGCCAAAGTACCTTCGCTTACAGGTAACAATGCGATTTATAATTCGTTATCAAAAGATATTAGAAACATCTACAATGTTGTTACTAAGAACAATGACTCGATAGATCTTGTATTTGGTGATGGTAACTTTTCTAATCTACCACTAGGAAATTTTAGAACATATTATAGGATAAGCGACAACGCCAAGTATGCAATACAACCTAGTGACATGCAGGCAGTATCATTATCGGTTCCATATATTGATGCTAACGGTTCTCAACAGACATTAACAATGTCGTTAAGCCTTAAACAATCCGTTTACAATTCGGCCGCTTCTGAGTCAAGTGATTCGATCAAGGAAAAGGCCGGGCAGGTTTACTACTCACAGAACAGAATGATCACAGCAGAGGACTATCAAGTTGTTCCTTTGAGTGCATCTCAAGAAATTGTAAAAGTACGATCTGTCAACAGATCAGCATCAGGAATATCACGTGCAAAAGAAATATTAGATCCAACAGGGGCATATTCAAATGTAAGCGTGTTCGCAGAAGATGGCATACTTTACAAAGAAGAGAGTACACCTACATTTACATTCTCATTCAATAACAGGAGTGAGATACAATCGGTGATTGACCTATCGATAGAACCTAAATTGAAAAAGGCTTACGCTAGACAGTTTTATTATGACAAGTATGCCGCTAAGGACATTACCTCACTGACAGCAACATGGAATTCAACAACAACTACAACGAATACTAATACCGGATATTTTACATCAGGTGGTGCACTTGCAATCGGAAGTTCGGCAACATCCAATCTTAAGTACGCCAAGGAAGGTGCACTGATTAAATTTACTTCTCCAGACACTAGAAAGTTTAAAAATGACTCGTTAGTTACATCAACTACAGAAGATGCAGAGGACAGAGCATGGGCCAAGATATCAGATGTAGTAGGTGATGGTTCAAACGGAGGCCTAGGAAACTTATCAACGGGACTGGGACCTATAACACTAAATGACATCATTCCAAACGGTGCGGTGCTTGATAGTGTAATACCAAACTTTGTCACATCTATCTCTACGGTATTGGAAACAGATATCATTGACAGGATAGAAGCATATGAAAATTTTGGCCTTAGATACGACATAGATTCTGAGGAATGGAGAGTCATAACGACTACTAACCTAAATACTAACAATGCATTTAGTTTGGCCAACACAGGCAATACGTCAGGAACAAATCTAGATGCCAGTTGGTGGTTTAAGTTCACAAACGACGGCAACACGTATACGGTCCAATACAGAAAAATGGACTACATCTTTGAGTCAGAATCACAGAACAAGTTTCACTACGACGTGGAAGAAAGAATCTATGACTATAAAACAGGTAGAGTAGTCAAAGACACAGTCAAGATACTAAAGACCAATTCCATAGTGTCATCCGGAAATGCTATAGGATATCCAATAACATGGCAAGTCACAGACACAGTGACCGAAGCAGACGGATTCCAAGACAACAGGAAAGTAAAAGTTGGATTTTTCGACAGCGACGACGACGGTGTTGTAGACAATCCTGAATTATTTGAAATATTTGTAGAACCAGATACCAGTATTACGACCAAATTTGTATTTTTTGAAAAATACATATCATATGATAGTATCGAGAGATTCAAACCGTACCCGGCAACTAATTTTATCACAACAAAAAACGAATCAGATATTAACCTCAACACATCAACATATACCAATGGACAGTTGTTTTATTTTTACGATGATGCTGAGAATGTAGTGAAATCATATAGTGAAACAACAAATACGTTAACTACAACAACCAATTACTACGCCAGGAAGGGTAGAAGTTCTATAGACTTCCAATACAAACATCACGCAGGACAGGAGACAAGGATAGATCCTAGTGTTTCAAACATTGTTGACGTGTACTTGCTGGAACGAACATATGACAACCTTTTCAGAATCTGGCTACAGGATAGTGGTGTCAAACCAGTTCCTTCGACAGCAGATCAATTAAGAATCAACTACTCAGGTGTGTTAAATCCTTTGAAATCACTATCTGATCAAATCATATACCATCCGGTCAAGTATAATATTTTGTTTGGAACGAATGCCAGTGAGCAACTACAGGCAACGTTTAAGGTTGTTAAGAATTCCAAGACCAACATCACAGACGCTGTGGTCAAGACTAGAGTGATAGCCGCAGTAAACGAGTTCTTCGCTTTGGATAATTGGGACTTTGGAGATACATTTTATTTTACAGAATTAGCCGCATACATTCACAAGGAATTAGCACCAGATTTACTAACAGTTGTGATAGTACCAAACGAGTCAGGACAGGGGTTTGGGTCTCTGTTCCAGATCAACTCAGCGGCAGACGAGATTTTCATCAGTGGGGCCACCGTTGATGATGTGTCAATCATAACAGCACTTGGAGCCAACCAATTAGCGGCTTCTGGAACTGTGGTCACATCAACATCAACTGCCACTATCAACACCACGACAGGATCAGCAGTGTCAGGCTCTACTACAACAGGTTCCGGATCAAGCACCGGCAGTAGTGGGGCAGGATACTAATGGCGGACGATCCTACTAACGCATTAACAAACAACGAAGTTGTAAAGCAAGGAACTAACGAGTACAGACGTACTGTACAGCACTTACCTGCTTTCTATAGGACTGATACCAACCAGCGTTTTCTGTCAAGCACTCTAGATCCACTTGTACAAAAAGGTTCGCTTGAAAGATTAGACGGATACATAGGTAGACAGGATGCTTACACTAGGCAAACTACTGACAGATACTTGGAAGCCACAAGTAAAGATAGATTCGCATACCAATTAGAACCTGCTGTGACATACACAGACAGAGACACCACATCAGTTAATCCAGAGGATCAGGTTAAATTTACAGGAACATATGATGACTATATAAATCAAATCAAATATCTAGGTGGAAAAGTTGATAATCATGACAGGCTTAACAAAGAATCTGTCTATGGTTGGAATCCTGCTATCGATCTAGATAAGTTAGTGAACTACAGAGAATATTATTGGCTATCGGACGGTCCTTCCGCGATAACAATAGATTCGGTCGGCACAGGTGCAGTTGTTGAATACAAGGTCGAAGCACTACCAGACGACGGTTCGTCGGGAAGGGCATACAGTTTTCCGCATTTAGAAAATCAGAGAAATCCTGAAATTACATTGTACAGAGGTAACACTTACAAATTTACTAAGGTCGAGGCAGGACATCCTTTCTGGATTATGACTGAACCTAGCAAAGACGGCATAAGTGCAGACGGATCGACAACAGTTTTGTATAGCTCTGGCGTGACCAACAACGGTGTCATGGCTAAGAATGGAACATTGACATTTGTCGTTCCAAATGATGCTCCAGACACTTTATATTATCAGTGTGGAAGTCATGACGGCATGTACGGAATACTACACATTAAGACAGTAGCGTCTACATCTCAGATCAACATAGCCGACGATATTGTTGGAGTCAAAAATTACAAATTAAGAACACTCGACCTATCAAACGGTATGAAGATTAAATTTAAAAGCAGTCAGGTTGCAAGTGCTTATCGTGACAAAGAATATTATGTTGAGGGTGTTGGAGATTCCATAACATTGACAGAAACCACAGTGCTAGCCACACCAGAAAGTTATGCTACTGATGATGTTCCTGTGGACAAGGACTACATAACAATCAAGAGAGCTTCACTAGATCACAATGCATGGTCTAGGTACAATAGATGGTTCCATAAATCTGTCATTGAAAAAGCATCTAAGATAAATGGCACCACTACTGTGCTAGACGAGACGGATAGGGCAAAAAGACCAATTATAGAATTTGATTCTGGACTATCACTTTACAACTCGGGTACTGTGGCCAAGAATCCGGTAGATCTCTTTGACACCACAACCAGAGACGCCTTTAGTGAGGTGTCAGGAAAGTTTGGTTACTTCTGTGATGAGACAGCCATAACAGACGGCATGAGAATTATATTCTCGGCAGACACAGATCAGTTAGTGAGACAGAGAATATACGTAGCCAACTTCGTTGATGCGGGCGATTCCACAGTACTATCATTGACACTGAACGAGGACACCAACGGCACGGCGCTAGACAAAGACACGGTGTTCGTCAAGGGCGGTGTTAACAACAAGGGTAATTCATACTACTATGATGCGGCTAGCTCAACATGGAAGGTTACACAACAGAAGACAGGACTGAATCAACAACCGTTGTTCAACATGTACGACAACAACCATACCAGTTTTGACGACGACACATCTTATCCCAATTCATCATTTGCAGGAGCATCAATATTCAAGTATGCCACGTCAGACACAGCAACTACTGATACAGTGTTGGGAATAAAAGTCAAGTATAACACAATCAACAATGTGGGAGATATTGTATTCGAGTCTGACCACACGTCAGGCACATTCACATACCAAGAAGACGGTAAAACAGTAACAAAGAATCTCGCCGAAGGACACCTACACTACACAACAGGTAGGGCTACACACAACTCTAAGAGTGCTTGGATAAAAAGTACTGACGAAAGCAAACAGCGTGTCATTAGGACGCACATTGTGGATGAGACAGAAAAGAGACTGTTTCCAATTGATTTCTATAAGGATTCTAACTCGTTAACAGATTTAGAAATATCTGTGTCTGTGAATGGTGTGAGAAAAACAGTGATCACAGATTACACATTGGTTGACGGTACTACCAACAAGTATATTAGATTTGTAAATGAATTAAAAGTAAATGATCAAATTAGAATAGCCGGTTTCAGCAGTGCTACGAAGGTTTCTGACAAGGGCATATACGAGATGCCTGAGAATTTATCGACTAACGGTCTTAATCAGACAGTAGGTACATTCACATACGGACAGATACTGAAACATGTCACAGATATTTTTGACAAGAACCAAGACCTAACAGGATCTGTCTCAGGCACAAACAACCTTAGAGACATGCCAGAAGTAAGATTAAAAGGCGGAACTATACACCAGCACGAGGCACCAATAGCCACAGCCGTGTTTAACTTAACTGATCAAGAGGCAAATGCAACAACGGCCATAGATTATGTCAATCAGGAATACGAGAAATGGTACAATGCTTTTTTGACAAAAGCCACCGGCACTGCATACGAGGGAGTGGCCAGAGATAGAGTAGATGAGATTATATCTGCTATAAATCAAGGCAGGAACAGCACTTTTCCGTTCTACTACGAGGACATGGTGGGTTGGGGAGAGAATGTTTCAACTAGGACATACACGTTACAGGGAGCATCACAAACAGAATATGCACTTGATTCACAACACGATATTACAACTTTAAGCAATAGAGCAGTGTATGTTTACCACAATGGTGTCCAACTTATATTAGGAACAGAATACACTTTCAGTACAATAGACGACAGTATAAAGATCAGTAAAACACTTGCAGAAGGTGATGAAATTGTGATCAAGGATTATGCAGATACCACAGGCAGTTACATGCCACCGTCGCCGACAAAGTTAGGAATGTATCCAAAATTTAAACCAGAATCTTTTACAGACGACACTTATACAACTAGCCAGACAATGATTAGGAGACATGATGGATCTATCATAAAGGCCTACGGTGACGAGCGTGACGATCTTATATTAGAACTGGAGAAGAGGATCTACAACAACATCAAGGTAACATATGATTCGTCATTATTAGACATATCGGATGTGATGCCAAGTGCATTCACATCAACAGACTACACACTCGATGAAACCAACGATATTATGGGTACGGACTTCTATGTGTGGGCCGGTAGGAACAATGTACAATACATTAACAACACAACCTTCTCTGAAGGTTCTCCGTTCACTTACAATTACGCAAATTCAACAGGCAGGCTGACGGGTGCTAAACTACCAGGACACTGGCGTGCGATATACAAGTATCACTACGACACAGATTCTCCACACATTAGACCATGGGAGATGTTAGGCCATTCGGAGAAACCAAGCACCTGGGATGACACTTACGGATCAGCACCTTACACTTCTGGAAATGATATTCTATGGAACGACATTGCATCTGCAACAGGCAGGTACGGCAAGCCAGGAATAGCAAACTACATACCTGTAGATGCTTCAGGAAATTTACTTGATCCGATAGCGATCGGACTGATAGATGACTTTAACATTCCTGCTAGATCACAGCCTTGGAAGTTTGGTGATCAATCACCAGCGGAAACGGCGTGGAGACGATCATCAGCATATCCATTTACTGTCATGAAGACACTGGCTGTATCAAAGCCGGCGAAGTTTTTCTCAAATTTCTTTGATGTGTCTAGATTATCAACTAACACTGCCGGGAACCAGATATACGCAGATACCGGAATAAGGAAACAACTTTCAACTGCCAAGTACCATCTAGAAACTGTGACCGATAATAACACAGGTATTACAACAAGATATCAAACAGCAGGATACCAGGTATTTGTAGTGAATCATATTATCTCAAGGAATTTAGACCCTGTAACATTCTACTACGACAAAATGAAAGGTTTGAATATCCAACTGGCTTACAAGTTGGGGGGTTTCACAGACAAGGATAATATCAAGGTGCTGACAGATTCTGTGTCTCCGGGATCAACAGCAGGATCGAAATTCATACCAGACGAGAACTACAAAATACTATTTCGTGTATCGAATCCGGTTGAGAGTTTCAACTATTCGGGTGTATTAATAGAAAAGAACACAGAAGCAGGAGCAGATGGATCAACATTATTAGGCGGATATCGGGTATTAGGTTATTCGACTACGAATCCGTATTTTAAATTCAATTATCCGGTCAAGACAAGTGTTGCAGGATCACTATCGGTGCCGGGATCTATTACTGTTTCACGATATAGCAATTATAAAGAAAATGTGCAGACCATACCTTATGGTTATGTGTTCGATACTATACAGGAAGTTGCAGATTTCTTATTAGGATATGGACAATGGTTGGAATCACAGGGATTCCGATTCAACAAATATTCTAATGAGATTAAAGAAACATTAAACTGGACCAATGCAGTACGAGAATTTTTATTTTGGACAACACAGGAATGGGCACCTGGCTCTGCTATTACAGTATCCCCGGCCGCAGACGGATTTGAATTAGACACTAACAACGGCATTGTTGGAAAACTGATGAACCTAGCAGGTGACTATTCATTGTTGGATTCAGGTGGTAGGAAAATTGACATACGTGAGATCAGCACCAAGCGTGTGGGCAAGACGTTTGATTTGAACATTAAATCACAAGATGTAGGACTTTATAATATTTCTCTGAATACAGTACAGAAAGAACATGTTCTGATATTTGATAACAGTACGGTATTCTCAGACATTATTTACGAACCGTTCACAGGATTTAGACAGCAGAGATTAAAATTAGTCGGATGGAAGACAGCGGGTTGGAATGGTGACTATTACGCACCAGGTTTTGTTTTTGACGCCGCAAAGGTCACTTACTGGTCAGCAAACACAGATTATAGAATTGGTGATTCCGTTGAATACCAAGGCAAGTTCTACGTGGCCAAAGTGAATCACAATGCAATCAACGAATTTGATAGTAATAATTGGACGTTGAAAGCAGACAAACCAGCACCGCAGTTGATACCCAACTTTGATTACAAGATTGCACAGTTCAACGATTTCTACAATCTAGAGTCCAACAATTTTGATGAATCACAACAACAATTGGCACAGAGATTGATAGGGTACCAATCTAGAGATTACCTAGAGAACTTGTTTGTCAATGATGTTTCGCAGTATAAGTTCTACCAAGGATACATTAGAGAGAAAGGTACACAGGCGGCCATAGACAAACTGCTCAAGGCACGGTATGAAGGATCAGACATCGAGTTGGATCTGTATCCAGAGTGGATGATCAGGACCGGCGTATTTGGCAACACAGATTCTAAGGAAAGCGTACAGATCACACTGAGCGATGACCAAGTGAGTGCAGATCCTCAGAGCATTGAGCTCTTGGACAATTCTGCGGACGTAAAAGAATACCGTAGATCATTAAAAGTGGTCAAAGAGGATTTATACAGCAAACCCATCGAGTACACAGCCTCATCAACATTCTCATTGATAGATTACACACAAGAAGGAGTGGACAGGGATAAAGTGCAGGTATACAAGACTGCAGGCTATCCACAATTAGATCAAGTACAACACACAGCATTCGATGTGTCGGATCTACTAAATCTTGACGTAGACTCTATTACAAATAATGATCTAATATGGGTTGCCAACAAACAGAATAAAGATTGGGACGTTTTACGACTGACCAATGCTGGAATAAAGATAGATCAACTAAGGACGGCAGATAATGCAACTAAATTGTTGATAAAGTTCACTGATTCACATGGACTGTCGGCAGGAACCAACACCAATGAGGCCGATTACTTTGCTATTAATAACAGCGTGTCTACAACACTGAACAAGGTGTTCCAGGTTTCCAGCATACCGGACCACAAGACAGTCATAGTTGACTACACCGACAATGTAAATTTTATACCTAACTTGGCAGACGGCTCAACAGCAGACGGTTATGGGAACGTATACAAGTTCATCTCTGTTAGGTTAAGTTCGATAGACAACGTCAATGACAGACTCAAATACAGTGTGTACAATGACAAGGATGAAGATCAACAAGTCAAAGTAGAGGGTGACAAAGTTTTTGCCGACGCTGACAGTTCAGGATTGTGGCGTGTGTACGAGAAACAAGATCCTTACACAGAATTTAGGACGCTATCGCCAGACACACTAACGAACGATCAAGAGTTTGGGTACCGTACAGTGGCACGTAATGACGGTAGGACGTTAGTAGTGAGTGCTCCTGGAAAAGGACAGGGTGAAGTTAATTTCTTATTTAGATCAAGCCATAATGCCGGCACTACTTTTGTAACACAATCAACTGCCACAATGACAGATAACGATGATAACACCAGCAGACTAGGTGAATCACTGTCAATGAGTACCGATGAGAACTTTGTAGTGGCGGGAGCACCATATACAAACGTAGTTGGATTAGACGGAAGCACAAGGATCTATAATGAAGGATTAGTTAAAGTTTATGTTTGGGATTCGAGCAGATTCCAGTACGGCTTACTTGGAACTGTGACAGCACCAACAGATGGCTCTACAGCAAACGAAAATTTAAATTTTGGGTGGGCACACAAAATAGCAGAGCCAGGATCAACATCACAGAGAGATACTGCTAGAAAATATATGTTTGTATCTGCACCTGGACACGACAACGACAGGGGTAGAGTATACATGTACACTTGGGGCATTGGCGTAGATGGTTCAACATATGACACATGGACACAGGACTACACACTAGAAGCACCGGCGGGAGGCTCCGGACAAAGGTTTGGACACAGGATCGAAGCAAACGACAACGGTGATATACTCGCTGTCAGTTCTCTGGCTCCAGGCAACGCAGGCAAGGTAGAGATATTCGTGAGATCTTCTCAAACCAATGATGGAAGCTCAGTAAATTCATTCTCACTGGTACAGACATTGACAGGTATTGCAACAGACGGTTCTACATTAAACACATCATTCGGTGAGTCGATAGCGATGAGCAAGGACGGAACTACGCTGGCCATAGGTGTACCAGGATTGGATAATGCGGATAGGGCCGATGCAGGTGCAGTTTATATCTACAAATGGAATCGCGATGATTCTACAAATACATACACACTTGATCAGACGATAAACGAACCTGGTGATTTAGTAGATGCTAAATTTGGATCTTCACTATCTATGAACCAATCAGGAACTAGACTGGCCATAGGTGCCGAGAAATCAGCAAACCCTAGGGAAATGAAATTTGACTCAGGTGAGACTACGTTCGATCTACAGGATACCAACATCGTGGATCTTAACACAGGATCCGGTGCGACATACACGGCTACGAAGTACAACACCAAGTTCGTGTTAGATGACAGGATAGTGTCAGAGAATGTGTCTGAGAACGACGACTACGGTAGGGGTGTGTGTATGATTGACAACAACTTATACATAGGAGCACCAAAAGATGAGGGTCACACCGGATTAAGCAATGACGGATCGATTTATTGTTATGACTTAACGGTAGAAGATGAGTATGCCTGGAAGAACATAGTAACAGAAACATCTCTTGTGGACATTGAGAAACTAGGCCATGTGTTTGATTTTGACAACAGAACCAAACAGATCAGAAACTACTACGATCTATATGATCCAATAAAGGGCAGGATTTTGGGAGTAGCAGACAGGGAGATCAATATCAAGTCTCCGTGGGATCCGGCAGTGTACAACACTGGTGACAACGCCAACACCAAGATACTATGGGCTGAAAACCATATTGGTGAGGTATGGTGGGATCTTTCAACTGTGAAATGGATATGGTACGAGCAAGACACACAAGAATACAAGGTCAACAACTGGGGCAAGATCTTCCCGGGCTCCAGCATAGATGTATACGAGTGGACACAGTCTCGCTATACTCCTACAGAATATAATAACTTATCCGGCACACAAGAGGGATCCTTTGCTACAGTATCTGGAGAGGCATCTGAAAAATTTACAACAATACAGAGGTACAGTTCGAAACTAGATACATTTGTCAATTTTTATTACTTCTGGGTAAAAAATAAATCATCTGTGCCTGTCAATACAGTGGTCCATAGGAAAAATACAACAGCATATGTTGCCAACTTAATTGCCAATCCTCAAAACTCAGGAATAAATTATTATTCAGTCACAGACACCAACAAACTATTAATCAACGGTGTTAACGATCTCGTTAACAGTAACATTGTGTTGAATGTGGACATCAGGACAACGACATTTGACGGCGACGCACACTCAGTATGGAAGTTGGTGCGTGAGGGCGATCCGGACTACAGACCCGGACACCAGATAGAATCACGTTGGTGGGATTCGTTATGTGGTAAAAACATCACGGGAGATGCTGTGCCAGATGTCGATCTACCTTTGAACCAGAAATATGGAAACAACATCAGACCTAGACAGAGTTGGTACACAGACAGATTCTCTGCACTTAAAGAAATAATTGATTACGCAAACTCGGTTCTTAAAAAGAATCAACTAGTGGGACGAATCAATCTTGCAAATTTAGACAGCAAAGAACCAGAACCTACCAGCGCCAGTGGACTTTGGGACGGACAGGTGGACACATATGCAGAACTGAGCTACCTTAATACAGCAGACCTCTCAGGCACGGTGAACTACCTAGTGAAATCAGACGAGACCGCAAACAATTATTGGGCCATATACAAATGGGATGGCACAGAATGGTCAAGAACAAGCATACAGACCTACAATACATCCAACTACTGGAGTTACACAGACTGGTATGGTACAGATCCGGATGTACATGAAATGGTGCATGACGAGAACACACCGATCGACAAACAGGTCAAGTACGAATATGAATTAGACACACTAGATCTTGCAATAGGAAAACATGTTAAAGTGACAAGTGCTGATACAGGTGGATGGAAACTGTTTATGAAGACTGCATCTGGTTGGAAAAACGTTGGTACAGAGAACGGAACTATAAGATTAAGCACCACACTTTACGACTACTCACAAGATGCAACCGGTTTTGATGGCGAGGATAATTTTGATGACAACACGTTTGACCAAGAACCAGTAACTGAAACACGTCAAGTCCTGACTGCATTGAGGGATGACCTATTAATAGGTAATCTGTCAGTAGAATACAATACGTTGTTCTTTATTGGATTAAGAAAAGTGTTGGAGGATCAAACTTATGTAGATTGGATGTTCAAAACAAGTTTCATAAATGCTGTCAATAAAGTTAGACAGTTTGATCAAAGAAAAACATACACAATAGGGACTGACAGTTGGATTGAAAGTTACATAAATGAAGTCAAACCTTTCCATACAAAATTACGTGAATACAAACTAGGTTACAACGCACCAGAACAACATGATAGTGTGATAACCGACTTTGACAATCCACCTTTCTATGATAACACAGTCAGTAAGGTAAGATCTATAAACGTCCAATCAGATGTTGCCAAACTTACACAATATCCATGGCAATTTTGGTATGACTACCACAGGAAACATGTACAAAGTATAACTGTGTACCATGGAGGATCAGGATATGAAGTTGCACCTACGGTTACTATCACAGGTGATGATTCAACAAGTGCTACTGCCACTGCAACAATATACGGAGGTGTAGTGACTTCGATCACATTGACTGGAGTAGGGTTTGGTTACTCTACAACACCAACTGTGACACTTACTGGTGGTATGATTGATGGTTCTGCTCCGTCAGATCCTGCCAAAGCATATGCCAACCTAGGTAACGACCTAGTGAGAGATTTCAATGCCACAATCAAATTTGACAGGATTTCAAGCACATCAACTGTGGTCGACTGGGAGGCAAACACAGTATACGAATATGGAGCAAAAATAAGATACAAAAATGAATTGTACAAAGCCGTAAGCAGATTTACATCAACAACAGACTTCGATGACAACGAAGGTGCTGTAACCAAGTATTATGGAGATGAATCCGGACTGACAGCCGCAGATAGGATCAAAGGTTTCTATACACCATCGTCTGGAATGCCGGGCAACGAACTTTCGCAGGTGATGTCCGGTGTTGACTACGGTGGAACAATGGTAACGGGTCTACTGTTCAATCAAAGTCAGGGCTGGGACAACTCGGCTTGGTATGACTACCCATGGGACAACTATGGTCTATCAAGAACAATTCCGTTCTTGGCTGATGGTACAACGAGCAGTTACACCGCAACACTTGAATCGGGCACAGTTTATCACGTGTACGTATCTCAGGATGACAGCACACGTACAAAAATTTCTACTACGATCATTGGCACAGGCAGTGCTCAAACTATAACCTCTATTCCGGTGCAAAATGAAAACGCACTTATTGAATTAATACCAGCAGACGACGATGGCGTGCTTACACCAACTGATGATAGGACGCTTGACTCTATAGTGAAAGGAGGCCTGTTCACAAAAGACGGACTTTACGCCTCAGCATTGGGATCAGCACCGTCAGACATCAATGTGGACGGCGACGAGATGCTGTCACCTACAACGAGCTATGCACCTGAGGAAGTGGTTCCAGGACAGATTTTTGATACATTAGATATCAAGGTGTACACTTCGCCAGAATCGGGCGTGCCTTTTATCACTGAGAAAAGTTACTTAGGTAATGGAAGCACAACAACTTTTTCTATAGGAGAGTATCCAGGCACATTGGCATCGGTAACTGTAGCGGTAGATGGAGTAGTCAAAAAAGTTTCGTTGGATGGCTCAACTGCGGCGGACTACACAGTGGATGTGGCGGCGAAGACTATTACATTTACATCAGCACCAGCCAACAACAGCATTATAACAACAAAAGTATTTGCTATATCAGGACAGAATTACAGAGTGTTGGATCAGTACACAGGCGATGGATCTACTGTAGAGTTTGTCACATCGATAAGGGAAGACTTCAACATAGATTCAACAGCATCTGAGATATATGTGACTAAGAACGGATTGCCTACAACTGCGTTCACATCTGCAGTATCATCAGGAAGCAGTTTTTCGAATAGTCTAACAATAACATTTGCGGAGGCTCCAGGTGCAGGAGACTTTATACAGATTGCAGGATTCCAAAAATCAGGCACATCCAGAAGCGTGGCACAGATCAGAGCAGAGGACCTAACATATGATGGTTCAACAACAACTTTACCAATGTCGTTCCCACCAGGATCGGTTTCACCTTTCCATGCATTAACAATAGTGGAACTGGATGGAAAAGTTTTGAGGGGACCGGATACAACATATTACGTAGGTGACGGCACTACTTACTCCTTCGGTATAGTGTCTGGACTGAGCGACGGTTCGACAGTTGATCCTGCCAAAGTGATTACTAACAAAAATCAGATCGAGGTTCACTACAATGGAAGAAAATTAGTAGAGGGAACAGTTGCACAAGAAGGAAACTACGAAGTAGATCTTGTTAACCAGACTGTACATATGCAGGGTACTGGTGCAGTGGACGGTGATGTAATAGCCATAACAACCTTGGTCGACAAGCATTACACAATAGACGGTGGTGACAGTTCGTCTGCATTGGTTTTAGACACTACTCAAATTGCCGCAGATGGCCACACTCTTACAGATGGTTCGGTATTGAGGGTGACAACTTTCAATAATGCTCTCGGTACTAAGATGAGAAGAGAAGTGTTAGAGGGAAGACCAAGCGGTATTCATGAACTGTATTACACACCACTAAATTCTTCTTACATGTATGTCTGGTTGAATGGTGAACAGTTGGCACAGGGATTTGATTACACACTTTCAGGAAGCACTATAACAATATCGGGCAAAACCATAACATCATCTGACAGATTAGATGTCATGTACTTCGCACTGAAAAATGCAACGGGTTCGGTGGGGTACAGGATATTCAAGGACATGATTAACAGGACATTCTACAAACGAATTTCAAAAACAAACACAACACCATTGACACAAACTCTTGCCACAGACGCAACAGAAATTGCGGTTGCTGATGGAACAGTATTGGCCGATCCTCAGACCGTGATAGATCTGGATGGATCAACAGTAAGCAGTATAATACCAGGTGTTATATTTGTGGACAAAGAGAGAATAGAATATTTTACCAAGACTAACAATATTTTGGGACAACTCAAACGTGGAACACTTGGAACAGGAATTAAGGAGCATGGATCAGGCACGGAAGTCGTAGATGCGTCTGGTACTCAAACCATCCCTTATGTAGACACAGTACACACAGACACTTTCACAGGTGATGGAAGTACTGCTACATTTACGACAACACAGACCCTAACTACAACGTTAAACCAATCGTCTCCGGCGACTGGTATCCCCGCTGACCAGATAGACATATTCATTGGTGGCCAACGATTGTTGATGCTCAGCGAGGACGGGTCGACTATAAACTACTCTATTACTGGAAATAATGTAACGCTTACAACAGTACCAGATAACGGAGTGCAGATTAAGATATTACACAAGAAAGGACAGGTATGGTATACCGGTAAGGATGGAAATCCTGCTGATGGTAGAGGGTTACAAGGTTCTACTACGCAACAGGCACGATTCATTGCTGATGAACCCACAAACTCACCTGAATAAATACACTAGATGACACAGGACAACAAACCAACAGAATCAAAACAAGAGAACGAAAAGCCAAATGATCACACAGGAGTGATGATGACGGGACACATTAAGATTTTCGATCCTGAAACAGGTGAGGTTATTGTAGACAAGAGAAATGCAATACACTACGAGAACATGTCACAGTCTATGGCAAATAGCCTCGCAAATAAAACAAATGGTTTTATACATGAAATGGCATTTGGTAATGGTGGCACATCGGTTGATCCAACAGGTATAATCACTTACCTTACTCCAAATTCTACAGGAACTAACGCTACACTTTACAATCAAACTTATTACAAAGTAATAGACGACAATTCTGCAACCAACAAGGATACCACTAGAAACAAAATGGAAGTCAGACACATTACAGGTAACAAATTTACGGACATTGTTTGTACTTGTACATTGGACTATGGTGAACCTACAGGGCAGGATTCTTTTGATAACACAACAAATTTCAATGGTGATTTTGTGTTTGATGAGTTAGGACTTAAAAGTTATGAGGGAACTGAAAACGGTGCCACAAACAAATTACTGACACACGTTGTTTTTCATCCAGTACAGAAATCACTGAACAGGTTAATACAGATAGATTACACATTGAGGATTCAAAGTTTAACAACATTCACTGAGACAAGTTCAACTGGCTTATCGACATCGAACACAGTGAGTGGAACAACAGCAGGTGGTAACACCGGATATTAATAAATGGCTTATACAGTAAACAAGAATAACTCGTCAGCATCGCCCAACCAGTACATAGTACAGGACGGTGTGGTTAATACACAGACAGATTTATCGTTCATCGGAAAAGGTTATGCAGGTTATGGAGAACTGATAGCGGAAAACTTCCTTTCTCTGTTAGAAAATTTTTCAAATACAACGTCACCGCCTAAGCCATTACAAGGACAACTATGGTACGACAGCAGTGTTGATAGATTAAAAGTATACACTGGAAACCTTTTTGTGCCGGCAGGAGGAAATGTACCCTACCAGTCAACACAACCATCTGGAATACAACAGGGAGACCTTTGGATAGATTCGGATATTGGGCAGTTATTCTATTATGATGGATCTCAGAGTGTACTAGTCGGACCACCAACTTCAACTGGATCACTAAATGGTTTCGTTTTTGAAGCAATTACAGATTCGACAACTGCTAGTCGTAATATTACGAAATGGTACAGCGACGGCACACTGATAGCCATAATTTCAGACACAGAGTTCACACCACAAACATCAATCACGGGTTTTGCTACTGTCAAAAAAGGAATTACATTCACAACATCACCTACAGACATTAAACTTAACGGTACAGCCACAAATGCTGATGCATTAGGCGGAATTGCCGCGGCAAACTTTTTAAGGTCAGATCAAAATGATACCACAACAGGAACACTGGGTATTGTTACAGACTCTGGTATGACAGTTGGTGCTGACAACGATTTATCAATAACAGTTGACGGCACAGGTATCAATCTTTCCAATACAATACAAAACACTAACACGACCTTCAAAGTCAACGATGGCGGAGTTACGTCAACGGTTATGACTATAGATGGTGCTGAATCAAGAGTCGGTATAGGCACTACAACTCCTAGCACCAAATTAGATGTCAGTGGAACAGTTAATGCAACAGCATTTACAGGACCAATCACTGGTGCTGTTACAACATCAGGAATACAAATAACGCAGAACGGTACTGTAATATTTGAAGGTTCAACAGATGACGGATTTGAAACAACACTTACTGTAGCAAATCCAACAGCAGACAGAACAATTACCATACCAAACGTGACTGGAACCGTGGTAACAACAGGTGATACCGGATCGGTAACATCAGGCATGTTTGCATCATCGACATCATTACAAGTCCTTAGCAGTACGGGAGCGGTACTTAAGACCATATTCGGCGCAGGAGTGTAATATTAATGGTTGAACTATTTTTCAAGATAGTTTATAGTAACAAAGTAACATATGACTGCTAGAACACCTTTATATTATAATGGATCTCAATTACAAGAGATGAAGAGCTCGGATCTGAATGCCATGAAATCTTTGGCGGCGTACTATTATGCTTTGAATCCATCGAGAGTTCTCACTGTGTCGGGTTCAGGTGGTAATCTTACAAGCATCGATGACACAAGATTACAGGCAGGAGCGGCATCAACAGCATCAGGTGGTTTTCCAAGTGAGGCGACTACAGCAGAACCAAGCACAGTGACTACAGCATATCAAAGGATAACACAAACAGCACAGACTGCCAACATCACAACATCAGACACAGGAAAAACTTTTCCAGTATACTGGAATGGCACACAGGTACAGGCCATGACTGAACAAGATTTTATAGACACATTCATACATCCAACAATAGATAACCTTGCATTGGGCACTGTGACAGCAGATCAGTCAGGCACATACCATATTGCCACATCTGATTCTGTAACAGGATCAACTTTGGTATCTTCTACGCCGGTGTTCACAGATACAAGGGCAGATACTTCTTTGTATTCAGCAAGTGATATTGGGGAACCACTAGACCAACCACAGACTATAACAAATTACTATTTGCACTTGATCAACGGCGGACTGCCGGTCTCATATCAGAATCCACCAGTGTACATCGATGGGTCAAACAATTTAAAACAATACTCAACTGCAGAAATTGGGGCATTGTTGCAAGAATATGTGAGAAATAAAGTCATAAACTCTGTTGATGGCTACACTATACAGTACAACATTGATGGCTCCGGAACTGCAAGGGGAACTGCCATAGTCAATACCAAACTTACAGGCGGTAGTGGTAATTACCAAACAAGATTTGTTGATGCTAATGACTACAGGGCTCAAGAATTTCCAGATGGCACTCCGGCAACAGCCAACACATACACCTTCAAAGTACTGAAATCGTAATTGACTTTTACTCTATAGTACTTTATAATATACATATGGCAATATTCAGTGGAAAGATAATCGAGGCATATTTTGCAAACTCAGAAAATAACACTGTAGAAGTTATCTACAGGGAAGGTGATAAAGCAATCAACCATTACCTTGCCGTTGATTTCAACAATCAAGACTTCAAGGATCTAATTGCGGAATACGACACGGACAAGATCGCAGAGGCCACTATCGCAAGGAACAGGAAATATGCACAACAGTTAAGTGACATGGTGGATGCTGGAATAAAAGCAAAAACGGATGTCAAGCAAAGGATATCTGTTGAGGATTTTGTGAAAAAAATATTAGAGTTTGATCATAATAACGAAGAGTGTAAGGAAATACTGTTCACGATGAAGGTTCAAATGTTTGAAACAAAAAAATTAAAGAATTCCGCGGACAAAGAGCAAAAATCTAAATTGAGATCCGCAAAAACACCCATGGATCTTTTGATAGAATATAAAAAAATAAATGATTGATGTATATTGTGTTAATGTTGGAACGAAATATGATAGAGACTTTGATAGAAAATTAAAGGACTCCGTCGCAAAGCACCTCACATTAGAACACACATTCACTTGCCTCACAGACAAGCCAGAGAAGGAATATGACAAGCCGGTCACACACCCAGAACTGAGGGGCGTGTTCCATAAACTGTCGTTGTTCCAGTTCACAGGTAACTGTTTGTTTTTTGATTTAGATATATTGATAAATGATAACATAGATTTCTTAGCAAATGAATTTAATGGTTTGACATTGGTGAATAGTTCTCCGTGGAAACAACAATCTTTGAAAGAACCTGTAAAATTTAGGATAACACAGAACACATTAGTTAATTCGTCCATCATGCGTTGGACAGATGAAACAAAAGTTTTCGAAAGATTCATGAAGCATAGAGATTTATATGTGAGATTGTATTCCGGCATCGATAGATTTATATACAACGAGGATGTCAAGTACAAATACTTCATGGGAGATGCAATATCCAGTTGGCAGGAGGGTGTGAAACACAATACAATACTGTTGCACAATCAAAAATATGTTTGATAGAGACACATTAGATACGGTTAAAAGATTATTGGACAATTATCCTGACAGGATCATAGACGTGTTGGATAGCCTAAGTGCTAATCAATATGCCAGCAAGGATTGGTTGATAGAAAAACTTAATGAATACCCCCATCATTTCAAATGCAAGAGCCTAGATAAAAAATTTGGCATATCTATACTGGGTAGTTGGTACGGACTACTGGCGTATAGAATGCTTGAAAAATTTACATTGAAAAAAATTGGCAATATAGATTGTATTGACTTTGATCCAAGAGCAAAACCAATTGCAAAGCGATTATGGAAAAAAGTAGACGCAGATAATTTGAAAAACGGAATACTAACCTATATAAAGTTTGTTGAAAAAGATATAAAGGAACTGGACAAATTGAATGACCCCATTGTCATATGCACATCCTGTGAGCACTTGGAACAAGACATAATTTATTCTACTATTGAAAAATTGGATGAACACACTTTGGTTGTGTTACAGAGCAACAACTATAAAGAAATTGCTCAACATATTAATTACGTGGACACAATGGAAAATTTCGCCAACCAGTATGTAGGTAAATTAAGGAACATGAAGTTTTACGAAAAAGATTTTGTAAAATACAAACGTTTTATGGTGATAGGCACAAAGATATGATAGAAGATTTCCTGAAAAAGAGAAGTAACATAACGTTCTTCAGCAAAAAGATACCGGACAAGCAAATCATAAAAGATATAATAGAAAAGGCTCATAATCTAACACCACACAAGAATAACTTTTGGCACTATGAAATAGATGTGTATGGTCCAGAGCACGAAGAACAGAAAAGAAAAGTAGCACTAGCAACTGTGTGTAGTGGACATAAAGATTTCTATAGACAAACAAACTTGACTGACCAGGATTGGAAAAATTTAGATAACTCTTATCAAGACTGGCTAGATTTTCACCATGGTGATGAGACAAAGTCATATGTTATTAAGGACAAATGGCACTTCAACGAGCAAGTCACTGCACCTTATCTTCTAGGATATTATCCTGCTGAGGCAAAAGTCAAGGAATCACAAAAGCAAGGAGAATATTTTACTAGAGGTCGAGCATCTGAAGTGTTTAGCAACCTTACAAAAGTTTCAAAAGATGAATTTAATATGCAGGCAGGAATGCATTCCATGGTAACATCAATGCTGGCACTAGAGCAAGGCCTGGATGTATCGTTTTGTAAGTGTTACTTTTACAATAAACATATACACACAGACGTTTTAGAGAGAAAAGGACTGACTTTTCTTTTAGGTATTGGGTATAGAGATCAGGATACAAAGCAATATAAGAGTTGGATTGAAAAACCCAAACTAGATGAGGTAGTGAAATGGCGATGAAGATAATGGCAGTTCGTATAGGTGACAGATATGGACCAGAATACGAAAAATATCTAGAAGAAAAATTACCAGAATACGAATTCATATGGGTACGTGAACCAATTAGAGAGGATGTTTTATTGCAGTGGAACAAAATGCATGGAATGAGCTTGGATATAAACGAACCTATTTGTGTTATTGACATCGACATCTTACTTGTTAACAATTACAAAGAATTATTTGAGTATCCTATCAAAAAAGGGCAATTCCTTTCCATACCAGGTTGGTGGAGGGACACAGAAAAAAAGAGATACAAGATAAATGGTGGATTCTTTAAGTATTATCCAACAGACTGCAGATACATCTATGACAAGTTTATGGAAGATCCGGACCTTTGGCAGAACTACTACATCAAGAGGGGAATAGCAAAGGGACCTGTGAATGGTGAGCAGTACTTTGTTGAGGACAATGTAAATGAGGAACTAGAGTTAGTTACAGTACCTGAGAGCTGGGTTGCTAGGTGGTGTGCAAAGGAAGACATCGGAGTGAAGAATTTTGATTTAAATAAGTGGAAGGTTATGACGAGTCAGTTATATGAAAAAGTAACTGGCAACGATTACGTTTATTTGGGTGGCGAGTTCCATCCGGACATAAAGATGGTGCATTTTACTCATGCTACAAATAAACCACATGACTGGGAGGATTATAAGGATTTTGTATGATAGTTTTATACGGATACATGATATATTGGGCGGTAGCGGCCATTGGTATCACCTACGGATATCATAGATATTTCTCACACAACGATTACAAGACCAATTCATTAACAGAAGTTGTGTTATTGTATCTTGGATTGTTATGTGGTGGCAGGAGTGCTTTGACTTGGGCAGGTGTGCATAGGATTCACCACGCTCATGCAGACACAGAAAAGGATCCGCACAGTCCAAAAAACCATCCTTGGTACGTGATACTGTTCAGTCTTTGGAAAGTCAAACAAATACCAAGAAAATACATGATAGATCTAATAAAAAATCCAAGAGTGATGTTTTTCCATAGGTACGGTAAATTTATTTTAGCCGCACACTGGATCACAACATCATTGCTTTTTGGCGTAAATGCAGTTATAATAAACCTAATGTTGTTTATACTTTCATATGTGGGTTTTGGTATACTTAATTTTTACGGACATGATGCCAAAGGACCCGCAAACAATTTATTGATAAATTTAGTTGCACCGTTTGAAGGGAACCACAAGGATCATCATGAATACTCAAACATTTGACAGAGATAGTAGTGTAGAATATGTGCAGATGGACTTTGATGTTCCTGTGAAACAACTATTAACGGAGTACGAGTTAATCAAAGACAAATTAATAATACACAGACCCGAGGATGGACACAAAGATTGGTGTGCAGTCACCCTATATGGATTTGATTCTGAAAAAACAAATAGTCATTGGGAGTATGACCGAAGAAAACAAAAGCCTGGCATAACAGATGTGGGCGAAAGATGTCCACGAACGATAGAGTGGGTAAAAAGTTTGCCTTATGCTAGAATAGATGACATCAGGTTCCTAGTTATTAAACCTAACGGTTACATAACAAAGCACATAGACGTACCAGAACGCAATTGGTTAGAACCATTGAATATTTGTTTAAGTTATCCAAAAGGCAACAAATTTGTGCTCAACAACAAACAGGTAGATTATGTGCCTGGAATGCCGTTGGTGTTGAATATTCATTATGAGCATTATGTTGAAAACAATTCAAATGAGGAGAGGGTGCATCTATTGGTGCATGGCAAAAAGAAAAAGGAGTTTTGGGACAGTGTTCACAGTTGGAGATAAAAATTTTATGAATAAGAACAGCGAATGCGACGTGTTGAGCTTCGCACCGGAAGACAGGACTGACATTTTAAAACGGCTTAAGGAAATAGATTTTGCTAACGAGGAGATAGCCAGCAACTACGAAGACATAGACTGGTTCGCATTTGATTGTATAACTGTGCTTATGAAGGATGATGAGATACTAGGCTTCAGTTCTGTTTGGCACAGACCTGAATATTATGAATCCGGTGAGGCAAGGATATTAAATAGATATTGGGAACATCCAAAACTGAGAATGAACGGCAGGATTATTGCAAGGCCACACTTGGTTGCAACAGTAAAGCACCAGTTGGAATACGCCAAAAAAGCAGGCTACACAAAAGTGTTTATTAGCAGATGCAGGAACCCAGGATTTATGAAAAGACTTTTTATAGAACTAGGCAAAAAAACAAACACAGAATGGAACATGCACGAAGGCAAAGTAGCGGTGTGTGATCCAAAACACGAGTCATGCTGGCAACACAAAGGAAGTTATGAAATTAAAGACTAGATACGAACTACCACCTTTTGTAAAACTGGAGCAAACGTTTGATGTTGACAAAATGATCAAAGTTGTACAGGACATGCCTGTAGCAGAGGATGATCTGAAAACAAAGTACGGGTACGGAGTCAAGGTGGGGGGTAAGTCTCCTAAGTTACAGAAAGCGTTTGGTTTGAAGTTTGATTCTATAGAAGACGCTTATAAATTTTTACAGGACAATGATGTAAACGAGTCAGAATTAAGAAACGGATTAGGTAATAAAAGAATGGCATGGGATTACAGAAACTATGTGAAACCGTTTGAAAACTACATAGCAAAAGATAAGGAAGGCAAATATGAAGTTAATGGATCTCCGTATAAACAGATAGCACTGACACAATACAATCCCAATGAAGAAAAAAGAGTCTACGATAAAAAGATTCCAAAAACAAGACTAGATGAAAGACATTACAACAAAATTAAGGACTGGGTAAAAGGAACATACCTAGAGGAAGTAATAACATCTTTCAAAGCAGAGACCACAAGGGCCAGAATAGCAATAATGGATCCTGGTGCATACGTGGCAGAACACATTGATTATAACACTGATTATTCTGTGCGTTTCCATATACCTATAACAACCAATGCAGATTGTGGATTCTACTGTGTTGGAAAGTCTGGAGAGAAAGTTTATCAAACAATGGAACCTGGCAGTTGCTGGTTCTTGAATCAAGGAATGAGACACAGTGCTTGGAACAAAGGTCCAACAACTCGATCACACATTATAATATCGCTACAAGGACAACAGGATTTAGATGAAATTATCAACAGATAGTAACGGCTGGACACTCACAATAGATGAGGACATTAAAAGTTTATCACAGCAACAACTACACGAAGTTGCGAGACTGTGTAATAGGCACTACGTCGTAATTTTCAGAAATCAAGATCTAACAATAGAAGACCAAATGCAAGTTGCATCAAGCATCGGCAACGTTAAACTAGATCACGGCAAGAATGACGACGAAAAGGAACGTATATTAATAGAACCTGGAGTAATAAGGGTTACAGGAGAACTGAATTCAAAAGGTGAAAAAGGATTATTCGGACATGATGAAGAACTAGATTGGCACACGCATCATGCAAACGCCAAACGAAGATATCCGTTTGTTTGGTTGTACTCAGTTAAGGGTAGTGCAGGGTCACGTACAAGTTGGATAAACCAAGAAATGGCCTACAACGATTTGTCAGGCAGTATGCAAAGGGAACTAGAAGGTATAAAATATGCATCCGGCTACAAGGTCGGCGCCTTCAGTGATATGGCAGTTGCAAAAGAGAAAATTAATTATGACAATCCTATCAACATCGTACATACGAACAAGGAAGGCAAAAAAGGACTTTATTTTCCGTTTCAACAAGCATATGATATAGTGTCCGGCGCAACAAAAGAACAATGGAAAGAATTACATACATTTTTAAAGAGTCATTGTACACAGGAAAAGTACATTTATCATCATGATTGGCAAGACAAAGATCTTGTTATATCTGAACAATGGCTGAGTATACACAAAAGGTGGCAGTTTGGTGGAATGCAAAAAAGATTATTACACAGGATCGCATTTGATTATGAAAAAGCATATACAAAAGAAATGGCATAAAAACTTCTTTATTGAGACTGATTATAAGGTGCCAGTAAATTTCTGGGACGACTATTTCAACGGCAAGTGGGAAGACAGCAATAAGTTGTATTCTGAATATGTGGATGAGGCAACAGACGGAAAACAAATGAACAAGTTCTATGTGCAGGAAATAAACAACTTTGATCGTAAATTATTAAGGCTTATTAAAAACATATGGAACGAGTTTGGATTAAGACCTAAAGAGTTTAGATGTAATTTTTTTAGAGTAAAAGAAGGAGGCGAACTGCCTATTCATGCGGATGTAAAAAGTAAATGTTCTTTTGTTATCCCAATAACGGAAAACACAGGTGAACTGTATTTTGATGACGGGACAGATGGTGACAGTATATTGTATGACTCGATGGTTGTGCTTAATACCAAGAAACCTCACGGAGTAAGATCACCGTCAAAAGAAAGAATTGTGTTTCATATGGGAATACACGATGTTGGATTTGAGGAATTAAAATAATGTTTGAATACACAGAAAACAATCATTTTAAGTTTGGATACAATGGCACAGAATACAATGCAAGAGAAAATAAGGATGATAAATTTTGGTCAGGGTACGGACCGGCAACAAGAAAAGTTGGCACATTTAAGGAAGAATGTTACAGAGTTGCTAGACTTATAAAAGAGAAAGCAGATGCATTATCATTACCTGTTGATGTGATGTATAGTGGTGGCGCTGATAGTGAAGTCATGCTGAGAAGTTTTATAGAACAGGACATATCAGTAAATGTCAATGTTACAGAATTTGAAAACGATCTCAATGTACAGGATGTTTCATGTGCATACAAGTTTTGTGATGCAAATAACATTAAACCAATAATACGTAAATTAGATATTGCAAAGTTTTTAGAATCTCAAGCACTTGAATATGCAGAATTATCAAGTTGTCCCAGCCCACAGATGCTACCATTCTTATGGTTATATGATCAAGTCGAAGGGTTACCTGTGTTAGGGTACAACACAAATATAGTGCATAGGGATTTTCACAAATACTGGAAATGGGATATAAAAACAATGACGGTAGTTGAGAATGAAATAAAAAATTATCCAATAGTGCCTTGGTACGTTAAAAGGAATGAAAGACACATGTCAATTTTTCGTTATCCTATGCAAAGACAAAAACCAGCAGTGCCTGGATTTTTCATATACACTCCTGAAGTGTTGTTGTCTTTCTTACAGCATCCATGGGCAAAGCATTTAACAGAATGTAAAGAGTGGGGTGAAATAGACATAGAACTCAGCAAGAAAAAAATTTATGAAGAAGGATTTCCTAACATTACACAAGATAAAAAGCAAACTGGATTTGAAATGATAATGGATCTCGATTTGAAGTGTAGGACTATTTTAATGGAAAAATACGGACATCTAAACGCAGAGCATTCGTGGGAGTACAACAAACTTGTGCATCATTTAAAAGGATTAAAAATATAATGAATCATAAATTTACTTTTGGGCATGGTGGGACAGAAAACTTCGATGAACACATAGCAAAATCTATACGAGGTTACGGTAATCTTCTGCATGATGTAACAAATTTATCTCAGTATTTTGTAGACAAGAACACAAATGTGGTAGACATAGGATGTTCTACAGGAAACTTGTTGAAAGAAATAATAGCAAAAAATCAGATCGATTGTAATTATATAGGCGTAGAAGTAGAAAAGGGTTTTCATAATAGTTTGATTGAAACTGAAAAAGATATAAAAGGAAAATATCCTAAGACTAAAATTGAGTTTAAAGAAGGAGATATACGTGATTTTGAATTTAATAATTGTTCTCTAGTAACATCACTGTTTACACTGCAATTTTTGCCAGTGAAAGACAGGGCAGATGTTATTAAAAAAATATATAAAGGTCTTAATAAGGGAGGCTGTTTTATATTTGCAGAAAAAATAATTTGTTCAGACGCAAAGTTTCAAGAGATGTTGACATTTAATTACTATGATTACAAAGAAAAACATTTTAGTGCAGATGAAATATTAGACAAGGAAAAGAAGTTAAGAAGTATGCTCAAACCCAACACATGGGATGAAATAAAAACCATGTTGGCAGATGCTAATTTCAAATTGACACAACCGTTTTGGATGGATCATGTGTTCGTAGGCGGGGTTGCCATGAAGGAGCAAAATGAATAAAGTAGGGTTGGAAGCAAAGAGACGTTACGCCGAGTCTGGCGAAACAGATATGTATGGCAAGTATTGGGCTAGGGGGTCTTTACGCAAATACTTTGAGCAGTACACACAGTTTGAGGGTAAGAGCGTGTTGGACTTTGGTTGCGGCCGCGGAAACTTTATTAGTTTTCAACCACATGGCAATTACACAGGTATAGAAATAGACCTCGATACTTGTAATCAGAACAAGTTCGATTTCCCACAGTACAAATGGGAACACTATGATGGATACAACTATATGTATAATCCTGAGGGCAAGGAACACCTTCCTAAAATCAAAGGTCATTATGATGTGTGTATAAATTTTTCTGTGTTCACACATTTTACTTTTGAAGAAACCAAACCTATAGTTGATGTGTTAAAATTGCATTGTGATCAGTTATTACTCACTTACTATTCCAACAGAGATAAAGAGGCATACGAAGCGATATGCAAGTGGAGAAATATTGAACCTAATATGTGGGATCAGATATCAACTCATGATGTGTTCTATCTCAAAACAGAAAAGCCAGAACAATGGTTATGGTCATTCTATGATGACGATTGGTTGGCCGAACATCTGGGGGGAACATGGCATGACACAACACTTCCTAGAAACACTATGAGAGGATTGCACAGATGCCTGGTGATATAACACATTACGAGTTACCAGAATTTTTATCCAACGAAGTAAAACAAGAATTACTGGATATAGGTATGAACTTGAAAGACGAGGATTGGACTGTTCACAAATCCACAAGGACCGGCAAACCCAGTGTCTTAAATTTTTATGATTTGAAAAGAACGTTTCATGGCAGGAACTGTTACCTGGTTATGATACGCCCAAATGCTGTGCAGGATTGGCACACCGATGGCGGAAAGCGTAACACTGCTTTGATATATCCACTAACGGAAGATTACGCACCTTGCCGATTCCAGCCAGGTGAGACAGCGTCGCCTATGTTTTTAAACACACAGTCGAGACATGCTGTATTCAACAACAATAACAAACGTATCAATTTGAACATATCATTCGAAGATGACATAGAAGATTGCATTGAATTTTACAAATGCCTAAAATTTTTCAAAGGAGACAACGCATATGAATTTGATCCATCTTAATTACAAAATTGACAAAGAAAAATATAGGAAAATATTCTATGATATACACCAAAGAGGTGAATGGTATCAATGGAAGAAATTCGAACCTAAACTTTCATGGTGGAAAGTATACTTGCCCGACGATTCAGATATAAGACATCTTACAAAGGAAGTAGAAGAGGACCTAGGAATATGGGGTATGAACACATATCCCAGGTTTGCTTATCTGTTTGCAAACAACAATGTTCCGCCACATGTGGATGAGGACGATATGACGAGTATACAAATAAATTTATTTGACAAACAACCTGTCATGGTGGTTGAAGATAAGCAGGTACCTTATGAATGTGTGCTATTGGAAAATGGCAAATTAAGACACTGGGTAGAACCAGTAAACTATGACAGACTGATGCTGAAGTTTTGTATAAGACACCCATGGAAAGAAATTGTAAAGAGGATACCAGATGAAATACAAAACAGGTAGTGCAGGCTGGATACTTTTTGAAAGTGGTATAAGTCACTTGCCTCTTGACATAGACGTCCCCCAAAAAGATATTTTCAGCGAATGGGAGAAAGTAATGGACAAGGCAACGCCACACACCAAAACAGATGGGTCAATGGATTCTAGACATGTTGGATGGCAAAGTCTTGAACTGTTTGCTCCGCCACCTGGCAAAACAACAGTAAACTCCAACCAGCATGGTTTTATAAGCAACAATAAACATATTTGGACAGAGGCGGCAAATGACTGTCCTATAACAGTGCAATGGTTTAAAGATACCTTTAAAGAAGAAAACTTTATAGGCAGACTGTATTTCAGTTGGCTTCTTCCTGGAGGTAGCATAGGGGTACACAGAGATAGTCAACACAGTAATTTACATGGTGCCAATGTTGCTATCACTAATCCAGAGGGTTGCCACTTCCATAATGAAAGGGCAGGAATTATAGACTTCGATACAAACCCTGTAAACATGATGAATCTATTTGATAACCATTGGGTGGAGAATAAAAGTAAGGAGCCTAGGCTACACATGATATACAGTGGCAAAGTTCCTAGCAATGTAATAGAAAGGTCTTATTCGAAATATGAAATACAAAACAGATAGACCTTTTTCACAGGAAGCACTTAAAAACATGGACATCATACATGATCCTAATCCTTCTTTCTTCAAATGTCAATATGATGAAAGTTACGTTGTAAAGGATTTTATCAATGATGTAGAACGTGACGTATTGTCGTCTTTCTTCAAAGATAATTTTGAAAAGATAGGAATGAATATTAATGATCATGTGCTACACATAACGCATCCAATGGATATAAAACAAATATCAGATATTGTGAGACCAAAAATATATAAACATTTTGGCGATGATATTGTGTTCTACAGCGATGTGGCAAAGGATGATCCTATGAGCGTTGGCGATCAGTTTTTCAAATCGGTCAAACCTTACGGACTACACACAGATGCTGTCACCCACATAAATGGCTACAGACCTTACAAGGATATCATTATTCCTATAGATTTGGATAAGGTAGAAGAGACGCATTATGTCACTTTCAACCAAAGATACAGAGGCAGAGCGACCCACTTTATGAGGGGCAGAGATATCAGCAGTTTTGCCAATTACGCAAATGTTATTAGACATCAATCCTATGAGGATTACGGAGTAGAGGGCATAGAACACAATGAGAAGGACATGCACATATTGGAAAAAATAATGCCAAAGCATATACCAATGTCAATATACGAAGGATTATCGATAGAAAAAATATTGAAATGGAGGCCAAAAGATGCACTGATACATGATTCTAGTGTTCTACATGCACCAACAGATTTCAGAGAGCAGGGAGCCGAATACAAAACAGGACTCACACTGCACCTTATGAAGGCAGACGCTACATACAACAATCGACTAGAGGGATATTACACTCCGTTTAGCAGGTACACAAAGCCTTTAATTAAAGCATAAATATCCGTACATGGCATATAAAATTAACAACACATTCGGTACTTTACTGGTCACACTAGCAGATGGCACCATCGACACCGCCACAACAGACCTTACATTGTTCGGAAAAGGCTATGCGGGTTTCGGTGAGAAACTGAATGAGAACTTCGTAAAGATTTTAGAGAATTTTAACAACACATCTGCTCCGGAAAACAAGGTACAAGGACAGATTTGGTTCGACCAGACAAACAAACAAATCAATGTTTACACTGGAGCCAAATGGAAACCAGTGGGCTCAACGACCAATTCTACCACATCTCCTACCAATGCGGTACAAGGAGATCTTTGGTTCGATACTGCCAACAATCAGCTCTATGTTTATACCAGTAGTGCATGGTCCTTGATTGGACCAACATCCATAGCAGGTTCGGGTGTGACCCAAGTTGTCACAGAAACTGTGCAGGACAACACAGGGGTAAACAGATCAATATTAAAATTAGTAACCCAGGACACTGTGGTGGGAATAATATCAAATCTTGCTTTCACACCTAGTGGAACAGAAACAAATGCGGTAGCATTGACAGCCGCAGGATTCTCATCAGTAGCACAAGGTGTTCAACTTTCAAGCACAGTTTCAAATGCCAAGTTTAGGGGAACAGCAACAGACTCAGATGCACTGGGCGGGATTGCGGTAGCAAACTTTTTAAGATCAGATCAAAACGATTCAACCACAGGACACCTAGAAATATTAAATGATAACGGTTTGAGAATTGGTGCTGGTTCAGACATAGAAATGGTAATGACTGGTGATAATTTCTCAATATCAAATGTTACGTCAGATGGTGACATCAGTTTCAAGGTCAACGACGGTGGCGTCACAAAGACAGTGATGACCATGGCCGGGGACACCGGAAACATAGACGTGTCTGGAGACTTCAGAGTAACAGGTAATTTGACCATTGATGGTGACACCGTCACAAGCAACACATCTACTCTGACAGTGGAGGACAATATCATAGAACTTAACAGGAACGTCTCTAGTGCGTCAGGAATGCCAAATTATTCAGGACTCAAAGTGAATAGGGGAGAAACATCCAGCGCCACAGAGCAGGATCTTTTCTGGGTCTGGGACGAGACTTTTGCGGACGATGGTACTACAATTTTCGGCAATGCCGGAGGTGCCTGGACAGCATTCAAATCAGGTGGCGGACAAGACGAGTTATCGGCACCAACACTGGTGGACATAAGAGCCAACGTGGTACACGCTACATCAACATCGGCACAATACGCTGACTTGGCCGAGAGATATGAGTCCGACTGCGAATTAACGGTAGGAGATATAGTAATTTTAGGCGGTCATGCAGAGATAACGAAGTGTACAAAAGAATTAGATGACGCTGTTTTTGGCGTGGTATCAGAATCCCCGGCGTTCCTTATGAACGCACAGGCGGGTAACAATGAGACTCATCCAATGATAGCACTCAAAGGACGTGTTATGGTAAAAATAAAGGGCACAGGTAAAGCAGGGGATCGTGTGGTTTCGGCCGGATCCGGCGAGGCCCGGGTGGCCAACCTAGAGGAATGTACCGCTTTTAATACCCTAGGTAGACTGATCAAGGATAAATACAACGTAGAAACAGCATTAACAGAGTGCGTGATAGGAGTTAAATAATAATATGGCATATTCAGCAGGTGATACAATTTTAGACGACGAGTACAACACGTTTGTGAACAGTTCAAGTTCACCATATGGTTACAATCATTTCGCGGGCACAGGTTCTGGCGTATACGGACTAGGACAGACGCACATAGCCACAACTTCGGCTGGAGCAACAGTACAGGCTTCACAATGGAACACATTGTTCACAGGCATAGACAACATCGCCAATCACACAAACGACACAATGACTTCAAGAGCATCTGTATCAGCAGGTGACACTATTGCCATCAAAGCGGCTGTAGAGGCTGACCTGGCTACATTGGCGGCTTCGGTTGCGGGTGGTTCAACAAATGCAACTGCATTTGATACCACAGCAGTTGGCTCATCAACTAACTCAGGCACATGGAATTCTACATCGACTATTGAGAGATCTGTGACATTCGCAAGTGCGGACGCCATGAGACACTTCTTCAACGCAGGCGGCGTGATCAGGATCGACCCAAGTTGCGTGACAGGTATTGACGGTTCCAAAGACGACGTGTTCAATGACCTTACAGTGACAGCCACAGGTAACCTAGACCTCAAGGCACACTCCACGACGAGATCAGGTTCAGGAGAGTCATTGACTACGAACGGACTTTCAAATGGTTTCCATGACCTAGGCACAAGTTACACAGTATTATTGAAATTGACTTCAGACAACTCAGGTTACACATCAAACACGGTGGAGTATTCAGCGAAATTGAACGCGGCTGTAGGCTCTGCCACGATACTGACCATCAAGATGGTTTCAACAGACCCAGCAGACGACACAACTTACACGTCACCAAACACATCAGGTGTGCCGGCTAACCCCAACGAAGCACCAAGGATGACTCTAGCACTGATTGAAGTTTCACCTAACGATACGCAGGGACTTTCGGCAGATATCAAAACGTCGTCAAACGCAGAAGTTAGTAACTCAACATCATAATAATTTTACCAGGTTGATTCTACACCATAATTATTGTATAATTGTGGTATGGATATTCGCGAACTCAAAAAACAATCAGACCTATCTTACGAC
>Ga0180120_10000145_pt1 | contig 34560 bp, 25 predicted proteins | sample CPBDNA_3_FD_129677 | JGI IMG/M metagenome (GOLD analysis project Ga0180120, IMG submission 129677) | Freshwater to marine salinity gradient microbial communities from Chesapeake Bay, USA - CPBay_Spr_31_0.2_DNA (version 2) (version 2) | ecosystem: Environmental > Aquatic > Marine > Coastal ... | reverse complement strand
TTCCTTGAGCCCTCGCTGAGCACTGCGGCAAAGCACCAATTGGCTGTCGGCATCGTCGGGGTCTTCTATCTTTTTGACCTCAACCTTGTTCTTCTCGCTGCGTCCGGGCAAAGCTTCAAAATCTTCCCGATCAAAGCTCTTCGCATACTTTGAGCGACTGCTGCGGGTAATATTAATCAGATAGGAATAGCCGCGCTCCTTGAGCAGTGTGAGATTGGACTTCGAAGCAAACCCGGCATCTAAAATCACCACAGGCTTGAGTTGTCCCTCGTCCTTGACCTCCAAACGCTCAAGCAAAGTTACCAGTGTCGTCGTATCGGCGGTATTGCCCTCGAAGACCTCGTGCGCGAGCGGTAGTCCGTGTTCATCAAAGGCCATCCCGATGGCCACCTGCGGGCAATCGTTACGCTTCTGCTTATTCTTGCCGTGACGCGCTTTGGCATTCTTAGAACAAACACCTTCAAAGTGAGTATTGGTCACGTCGTATAGGATCACACTGCGTTCCATATTGAATAGATCCGGCTGCTGAAGGCGTAACTTTGACTCGATCGCAGTGCGCTGCTTGAGCAACTGATCTCCCGTGCGATAGAGCCGGTCTTTGCCGGTCTTGGTTAGGCGCAGTCCCAGCAGTTCAGGCAAGGCGGTTCGCTCGGACCAGTCAATCAGCGCCCACTCGCTCAGTGGTTTGATCAAGCGATTGGATACCATCAGCTGAGCGGTCGCAATCGCACTGGGATTCATTCCCTGTTCCTCCAGTAGTGAACTCAGAGCCAGAGCCTCCCATGCCTTCATCGCAACCAGTTGCGGCCCGAGCTGCACCACATTTTGCGTCTCAATCTGGTCCAAGAGCACGCCATCGACCGTGGCAGCTTCAACCGCAGCGTTTCCACCCTTGGAGTTGCGAGCCAATTGCACAATACGAGCCACCCAACTCGACGCATCTTGAGAGAGTGCTTCGTTGTCCAGCCAATCGGTCTGTCCCCGAAGGGCAGATTCCACTGCCTTGGCAATGGCGCGCTTTTCATCCTCAGGCAGTGACGCATCGCCGAGCGAAGCGATCACGCGCTGGCGCGGCTGACTTTCCGAGTTTCGGTAAGACTCAACCAACTGCACCAGCGGCGTGCCTTTGACGGTTTTGGTTCTGAAATACATCCGGCGAAGCTTCGGTGGTTCGCGAAATGAGTCAAAAATAAAATAAAGAATTAGGCACTACAAATGGCGCAAAATTGCAATATCAACGACTTACGAGTCAATATGCCCTATTTTTACCCAAAATATCCTTTCTATCATTAAACTATGAGAAACTTGGGCTAGCAGATCTTAGCTGAAGGCAGCGGGCGAGCACCGTGTTTTCGACGTCCTTCAAGCGCATTATTTCTTCGATGCTGTCGCTGCATTGCTCTCGCGCCACTGATAGATCTGTTGGCCAGTCTCCTTGAAGAACGATTCGTAGTCTTGATGCAGTCGCTAATTACGTCTCGAAGCGGATCGCTTCAAATAGGCAGTATTACCTGAAAGGCGATAGAGCTAGGGGATGCTCAAAGGAATTAAGAAGTGCAAAGGGTAAAATTGGCTGGATCAGTCCGCGTTCGATGCATTACCGACATGCTTGTCAGTATTTTGCCTTTGCTAATGGCTTTGACACTCTTGATGAGATACGAGAGGGGCTCGGGCCGAAGTGGTGCTACTACAATAGTGAGCAGATCAGTAGTTTTGCGGATGAACTTCTGGAGGGCACTACCGTCGCTATCGGTGAATACATACTTCCACGGCTAGATCACATACTTGATAAAGGCGGGACGGAGTTCATCTCCCCGTATTTTGTTTCCCAAGCTTCTTTGAATTAGCTGAGTGGAAATACCGCAGGCATTGACTCACAGCTATTCGGCGGCGGCACGCTGATGATTCAGTATCCTTTACTGAGGGGGCATGGAGAATTTAGGGTCGTCGATGCATCTTTATTTTCGCCGTGCCAGCAGGATAGGCTGCCTAGTTTCGAACCTAATAAGTCTTTGGATTCGCTGAGCGGAAATGCCGCAGGCATTGACGCTCAGCGACGAGGGCGGGTTAAGAGCTGGCTGCTTTGATTGTGCAGAGATCTTTTGGTTACTGGTGTAGCGAAGCGGAGGCAGTCACTAAAAGTCTCCAGCAACCCGTAGGGCTTGTCAAAGTATCCGGCGACTGCACCGCTGATGAACACGATAATGGCACTTGGGGGTAGAGGCGGAACCTCTACCTCGCATCGCCGTAAAAAGGGGCATACCTGCGTTAAGTATAAATGATAGGAGACTACTTCATCTATCAGTAACCTGGATGAGCCGACCGCTCTCCGGGTTTCTTTGTATCCGGTCACCAAGAGAAAGGATAGCGATGGCTATTAAATTAGAGGCAAATTACGCCAAGAAGATTGGGTTAAGGAGTTATTCCAGCCACCAATACAGCGTAACCGTAAGAACCGAGGTCAGTGACCTCTCAAAGATCGAAGCAGCCAGTGCGCACCTGTATCAACAACTACAGGATGCCGTGGACCGAGAGATCCAACACCCGGGTTTCTTGCCTGGAGATGAAGGGCAACCGCGTCAGGTCGTGCCATTCAATCGGGGTGGTGCAGTAGCTGCGCCCGCACAGAGCAATCATGCAAGCCCTACCGCGGCTTGGAATTGCTCAGAGAAACAGCAAGGGCTTATAGAGAAGCTGATGAAGGAAAATAACATCGCCTTCGAGTCGGTCGACGAGTTGGCGCATCACCGCTTCAACTGTGGGCTGAAGCAGCTCAACAAAATGAGTGCCAGTGGCCTCATCGATGAGTTGTTCGACACCTACCGCAAGCAGCCGAAGGGGCGTAACAGTTCCCCGGGCGCTTACCAAGGAGGTCGTCGATGATCCAGCCAATCGATCCTAAGTCGAATGGACAGTGTCGAGTCGTCGCCTTGCCGGTGCAGAGTTCCGATGGCGCTCTACATCATATCTCCGCGTCGTCGCTCAAGCTCTACCTCGGGTGCTCATTGAAGTATTACTTCAAGAAGATCCTGAAGCTGGAGGAGCCAACGAGCCCGGCTTTCCAGCTGGGCAAAGCGGTGCATGCTGGCCTACAGGCCTTCCACCTAGGTAGGTGGCGCGGTGAGCCTCATGACGAGGCAACAGTGATTAAGTCCTATAACAAAGCCTTCGTGGAGCAGGACACTTTCATCCCACCGAGTCCGTGGCTGACAAGATTTCCGCCGCACTGCTCTATGTGCCGGAGCTGTTGTTACACGTGAGCCGTGGTGTGCGTTGGGATAGTGACCACGTGATTACTTTGGACGATCCGACCACCGCGATTCTTCAAGAGTGTGTGACTAGTGGCCAAATGGAACGTATCCACGTCGGCCTGGATTTCTTTGATGCGTCGATCAATCGTATCGCCGCCTGGGTGATCGGCACACGTAATGCGAAGAAAGGCCTGCTTAAGGGATTACTACAGCCGACTCAAGCGCTGCGCGAAGTGGAGCTGGCCGGCGACTACACCAGCCGCTTGGCAATGATGGAAGATGCCCGCTCACTGCCATGGGGCGCAGTCTGGAATGAATATTGCGCACGTCAGGACACCGCAGGTGATAACCAATGGTTGGGTGCAGTGAAGACTTACGAATCATCTGTTCTTTCTGGCCGCTAAGGCCAAACGATTTGCTTCACTTTCGAGACTACATATCAGCTTTCATTTCGTTCTATAGGGGGGCGAAATGAAGTGCACCGCCAGTTTATATATTAGGGTATATAGGGGTCTGGCCGTGCCGATTCTTGTCTCGTTAGTGGAGCATTCTTTTTCAGTTATCTCAACGTATCAGTATTAATTGGCTCGTTGTGCTTAAGGCGCCTTGCGTTGATCAGCTGTGTGCGGCGACTGTAACAATCACCGACTTTGAAGTGGGAGTGCCACTGTGTGCGGCTTGGGCTGCGATGGGCACCAGCACGTTGGCTTCCGGATAGTAGGCGGCCGCGCAACCTTTGGGCGTATCGTAAGGAATCGCCAGAAAGAGTTCTGCGGTGCGGGTTTCACCTTCGAAGTGACTGGTGATATCGACCGGCTGTTCCGCGACGATGCCGCGTGCCTGCATATCTTCTGGATTCATGAAGATCACACGGCGCTCGTTCTTAATGCCGCGATAGCGGTCGTTGGTGCCATAGATGGTGGTATTGAATTGGTCGTGACTGCGGAAGGTTTGTAATAGCAATTGATCGTCTTCGAGTTGAATCGGGTTGAGCGGGTTAATGGTCATCTCGGCTTTGCCACTGGCTGTTTGAAAGATCCGTTGCTTGACCGCATTGGGAAGATAGAACCCGCCGGGGATTTTCGCGCGTTGGTTGTAATCTTCAAACCCGGGGATGACCTTTTCGATACTGTTGCGGATGTGCTCGTAGTTGTCTTCGAACAGTTGCCAAGGCGCGGTCGATTGCTTGCCGAGCGTGGCTTTGGCGATGCGGCAGATGATTGCTGTCTCGCTGAGTAGATCTGGCGAAGCAGGCTCCAATCGACCTTCGGAACTGTGCACCACGCCCATGGAATTTTCGACGGTCACGAATTGCGGGCCACTCTTCTGGTGATCCGTTTCGGTGCGACCGAGGCAGGGCAGGATGAGTGCACGCTCGCCGGTGACGAGATGCCCGCGGTTGAGCTTGGTCGATATGTGCACGGTCAATTGGCAGCGACGCATGGCTGCGGCGGTGTAGTGTGTGTCGGGCGATGCGGAGAGGAAGTTGCCGCCGAGGCCAATGAAGACGCGTGCTTTACCGGCGTGCATGGCGCGGATGGCCTCGCAAGTGTCGTAGCCGTGTGTGCGCGGTGAGGTGAATTCGAACTCTTTGTCGAGTGCCGCGAGGAAGGCTTCGGGCATTTTCTCCCAGATGCCCATGGTGCGGTCGCCTTGGACATTACTATGACCACGCACCGGACAGAGGCCACTACGGGCGCGGCCGATCTTGCCAGTGATCAGGTGGAGGTTGACGACTTCGCGAATTGTTTCGACTGCGTTGTGGTGCTGTGTGAGCCCCATCGCCCAGCAGGTGATGGCCTCCTTGGCTTCGATGAATACAGTGGCGGCCTGACGGATCTGTGCTTCAGTCAGGCCGGATTGTTCGACTAAGTCGCTCCACTGCGCGTCGGCCAGCTCGCTGACGAAAGCGTCATAGCCGTGCGTGTGAGTCTGGATGAAATCCTGATCGACTACGGTGCCGGGGGCTGCAGCTTCAGCTTCGAGCACGCATTTGAGCATGCCTTTAAGGAAGGGCAGGTCGCCGTTGAGGCGGACGGGGAGATGCAAGGACGCGAGCGGAGTAGCGCGGCCGAGAATGCCGGACACTTTCTGCGGATGGGAAAAGGCTTTCAGGCCTGTCTCCAGTAGTGGGTTTACGGATACAATTTTACCACCTTTGAGCACTGTTTGCTCCATGGAGGTGAGCATGCGCGGATGGTTGGTGCCGGGGTTTTGCCCGATCACCAGCAAGCAATCGGTGGTCTCGATGTCCTCAAGGGTGACGGTGCCTTTGCCAATACCGACTGTTTGCTTGAGCGCTGCGCCGCTGGATTCGTGGCACATATTCGAGCAGTCGGGCAGGTTGTTGGTGCCGTATTGGCGGACGAACAGCTGATACAGAAAGGCGGCTTCGTTGCTGGCGCGGCCGGAGGTGTAGAAGATGCCCTCGTCGGGGGACTCGGTGGCATTGAGCTCCTCGGCGATGAGTGCGACCGCGTCGTCCCAGCTGATCGGTTGATAGTGGGTGCCGTCTTTTTCGAGCACCATTGGGGTGGCGATGCGGCCGGCATCGTTGAGCCAGAAGTCGGTTTGCTCCGCCAGTTCAGCGACGGAGTGCTTCGCGAAGAACTCCGGGCGGATTCGTTTTTTAGTGCTTTCGGTGGCGATTGCCTTGGCGCCGTTTTCGCAGAATTCGAAGCGTGAGCGTTCGCCATCGGGATCGGGCCAGGCGCAGCTGGGGCAGTCGAATCCGCCTTTTTGATTCATCCGGTAGAGCGCCTGGGCGCCACGTGTCGGGCCTGCCTGATGGTTGACGTGCTTGAGTGAATTGGTGACCGCCTTGGTGCCGACCGCCTTGTCTTTGGGGGCAGAGCGTTCGAGATTTTCAAGTTTACGGGGTGGTTCGGCGTCCGGGAGCATTAGGAAAAGTATGAAAGTGGAAACGTATGAAAGTGGAAAGAGTGACGTAGCACGACAGTGCGAAGATGGTAAACCGAAGGTTTGCCCGGAGTGAAGCGAAGGGTGACTGAACTGGGTGCAATAACAGGCGGGTGCCCTTTGGGCAGCTGAGGGAGCAGAGTGACGCCTTCGGCGAGTGAGAGGTTGAAGATTAGTGCGCTGGCGCAGTGGTGCCCAGTGAGTTGCCCCAGCCGATGATGACGGTGGATAGAATGAGTAGTAGAATGGCTGACCAGACGATACTCAGAGTGGCACGGCTCACGCCACGCCACTCTTTGAAAAAGAGCCCCCACAAATTGCCACAGATAATGATGAACGACATGTGCAGCGACCAACTCGAGAAGTCGAAGGCACCCATCTTGGTCGACCCCATGCCATAGAAGAAAAATTGAAAATACCAGATGATGCCGGACGCGGCGCACAGGCTGAGGATGCCGGTCGTCTCCGTGGGTGTCGCGGAGCGGTAGCCACTAAAGGTTTTATTGCGGCGATTCAGATACAGGCACCACAGCGTATTGGTGAGGAATCCGCCCGGCAGGATCACGCAGAGCACCACGTTGTTTTGAAATAACGGGTTAGCGCCTGCTTCGACCGCAAGCTCGGCAATCGGCACGCCACTTTGTATGCCAAAGGCGAAACAGGCACTCATCAGTCCGCTGACAAAGGCGACCACCAAGCCCTTGATCGGGGCGAACTCGTCGTCGCCGGACTTGTGGTCGGCGCTTAGCTCCGCAGGCAGTTCATGCTCCTTACGGAAGCCCGCATAGCCTGCCACCAAGATGCCTACCGCGCAGAGTGCCACGCCGCCGATCACCACTTGCCCGCCAGTGGTGGACGCGACCGCCATCAGTTCACCGCGGAAGATCGGTGGTATCAGGGTGCCGAACAGTGCGCAAAAGCCCAGCGCGATCGACATGCCCAGCGCCATGCCGAGGTAACGCATCGTCAACCCATAAGTGACCGCTCCGATGCCCCACAGTATCCCAAATAGAAAAGTCCACCCCAGTGCAGAGGCAGGCGCGCGACTGAGCACTCCGAATAGATCGGGCGTGGTTGCGCTGGCGAAGATCCATGGCGTGAGCAGCCATGCAAAAGCTCCCATTGCCAGATAGAAACATTCCCAGGGCCATTTACGGATGAACTTGAGGGGTGCGTAGAAACTGGCTGCGGCGACGCCGCCGAGCGCGTGGAACAATAGGCCTATGAGTGGTTGGGGTGTCATGTCGTATGTGTGTGAAATTTAGAGCCAAAATACGCGCTGCAATTAAGCGGTGCGAATGCGTTCGGGGCAGCTGTAAATATTGTAAGAGCCGTTGCGGACAAAGCCGATGAGTGTGATATTGAAATCATTGGCCAGTGCCACCGCGAGGCTGGAGGGCGCGCCGACGCCTGCGATGATCGGGATGCGGGCGACCAGTGCTTTTTGTAGAATCTCGTAGCTCATGCGCCCACTGACGCAAAGAACTTGTCCATGAGCAGCGTGCTTGCCCTTGCGGAGATTCGCACCGATGACCTTATCGAGCGCGTTGTGTCGGCCGATGTCTTCGCGCGCGGTAAAGGACTCGTCGCTGCTGGAGAAAAGTGCCGCAGCGTGCAGACCGCCGGTTTTGTGAAAGACTTCCTGATCCTGATGCATCAGTCCCGGAAGTTGATGGATCCAAGCCGCATCGACCGTTGTGGCGTCTTTGATTTTTAGTGTGGCAGGGAGGGTGAGTTTATCGAGCGAGGTCTTGCCGCAGATGCCACAGCTGGAATGTATGGCGAAATTGCGGTCAAAGGAGTCAGCACAGAGTTGCAGGCCGGTGCGTAGGTGCACCTCTGCACGTGTGGATGGTTCGCAATCGAGTGGCTCATTGAACTCGATTGAGTCGATGTCACTGGCGGCTTGGATGATGCCTTCGCCGAACAGAAATCCAGTGATCATCTCCGCGTCGTGACCTGGTGTGCGCATTGTCAAGGACAGTGCTTTGCTACAGCGGCATGCTTGGGCATCATCATAGTGCAGCACAATTTCGATCGGATCTTCAATGGCGAGATGGTCCTCTTCGGGGGGCGACGCAGCTGCGCCAGTCACACGTTGCTTAATGACTGTGACGCTGGTCCGGGACGTCGTGGCGCTCGGGGGAGATTGTGCGGCGGAGGGTGGCATCTAGGATGACAATGACGCATCTGCGGGAAAACTCCAGTAGATGCGTCATTGGAATGTTGTTAGGCTTGGGTACTGAGCCACGCGACGATGTCGTCGATTAGCTGTGCTTTATGTGCCGGTTCATTAAAACTATGGTCTGCCCCCTCGACAGTCACGATGGTGACACTGTTACCCTTGAGTCTGCGAACCGTCTCGCTGTCTTTCGGCAGGACGACATCGTCGGCGGTTCCGTGCAGCAGCAGCCAGGGAGCGGTGATCGCCTCGACCTTATTTTCGAGACTGTTGTGTGTTTGACACAGGTCAGTCATGAATGCTGAGGAGAGCGGGCAGCTTTCCTCCTCCCACATTAGGCCTTTATCCGGTGTTTCATCGCCGAACTCGGTTTCGGCAAATGTTTTGGTGTCGATCATGCCGGCGATGGAGACCAGCGCACGGATGCGGACATCAGTGCTGGCTTGAATGACGCCGACGGCACCGCCCATACTGTGACCGATGTAGGCGATTTTTGTATATGATGCTGCGGCGGCATCTATGACTGCATTCAAGTCACCGACTTCTTTGGTGATGGTGGCATCGCGAAAGTCACCTGCGGAGTCGCCGTTGCCGGCAAAAGAAAAGCGCAGCGTATCAAAGCCCGCGGCATTGAGTGCGGCGGCAGGATCGGCCACGACAGGGCGGTCTTTGTTGCCGGTCACGCCGTGGCCGAGCACGACGATCCAGTCTGACTTTTTAAAGTCGTCGGCGCCGGAGGCGAAGCTGTAATCGAGCGTTTCGCCGAGAGAGTTTTTAATGGTTTGGTTCATGGTAGAAAGTGGAGGGAAACGCTCCGTCGTTTCCGAGCGAAGGTTCGGCGGCAATGACGGAGCAAAATCACGAAACTATTGATGAGCTGTTTTTTCAGTGGTTCACCGAGCAATCCGAGTTCACGGTCAGGGTGACTGATGCCGTAGATCTGTTACATCGTGCTGGGTTCGTGTCTTTCGTGATTTTCGTGGTTGAAATTCTAGTCTCTGTATTTTTTGAACCTACGACGTAGGCCTGCCGGAGATGGCGTAGTTCAGGATCGGATTGCGGCTTAGCTGCTGCGCCCCTTGAAGGTGAGTTCGGCGATGCCGGATTTGTCGAGTTCGCCTTTGCCCATCTCAGTCAACTTGGTGTATTGATCGAAGGTCGCTTGGGCGAGTGGGGCGTTGATGCCCTGCGTTGCTGCCAAGCCGAGCGCGATACCGGAGTCTTTGGCTGCGTGCGATGCGGAGAAATAGCAATCGTGGTCACGGATGATCATGTCTTCGGCGTCGGTTTCCAACACGCGCGAGTTGGCTCCGGTTTGACTGAAGATATCACACAGCATTTTCAGGTCGATCCCGAGTGCGTCGCCGATGCCGAGGCCTTCGGCCAGTGCGGCGGTGTTGATGTTCATCACCATATTGACCAGTGCCTTGACTTCGGAGGCTTTACCGGCGGCCCCGACGTAGTGGAGCGCTTTGCTTAGATCGTCGAGTAGTGGTTTGTTGGCGTTGAAGTCTGCTTCTGCACCACCGATCATGAGGAACAGTTCACCGTTGCGTGCCTGCGGGATGCTGGACGCCATGCAGGCTTCCAGGCAAGTTGCGCCGATCTTGGATGCGGCGTCTTCCAGTTTGTTATGCACGGCTGGTGTCAGTGTTGCGCAGTTAATGAAGGTGCGGCCTTCGGCGCCGGTGAAGAGATTGTCATCGCCGAAGAAGATGGCATCCATTGCTTTGTCGTTGGTCACCACTGTGAGGATAATGTCGGCATTGGCGGTTACATCGGCGAGTTTTCCGTAAGCAGTCGCGCCGATTTTAGTAGCGAGCTCAGTGGCGACGCTTTCGTTAATGTCGAAGACGGCGCTCACATTGTAGCCCTTGTCTTTGAGGCAGCGAGCCATGTTACCACCCATGCGGCCGAGGCCGACGAATCCGATTGTTTTGTCTTTCATAGTATTTGGTTTGTATGCACCTTCGCCTGAGGGGCGACGGCGTGACTTAGAGGTTTGAGTTTAAAGTTTGGAAATTAAAGTGCAGCGATTTCTTCGGCCCAGATTTTTTGAATGTCTTTACCCAAGGCAACCGTATCTTCCCAGATGTTCGGGAAGCAGCTGAGTTTATATTCGTGTGTGGTGCCGATTTCCGGCATCACCCAAAGCGTGTTGGTCGGGCGTGGGCCTTGCAGCCAATGCTTGAGTGCTTGGCGCACGAACGGGCGGCACGCCAGATATTCGGGGGAGAAATTTCCCTGGCCATCGGTGATTGGAATCTGGCAATGCTGTGCATTGAAGGGGCGGATGTGCCACAGCGTGGACTTCTGAAAAATCGGCACAATCTCAGGCGTGAGTAGCCGTGAAATGTATTCGTGTTCCAGGATATGTTTGACCACTGCGGGGTGTGAGAAGTCGAAGTTCATCATTGGATCTTCGCCGGTGGCGGCTTTGTAGCCTTCGATGATCGCAGTGGTTTTCTCGGGTGTCTCGGTGCAGGTGTCACGGTGGACCTCCAAGTGCACCGGGGCATTCTGCTTTTTCGCTTCTGCCATCAACCCGAGCGTTAGCTCAATGGCTTCTTCGACCGGCGTGTCGTCGTCGGCGAGTTGACAATTAATCGGGCCATTATCAATGGCCATGATCGCCTCGATCGTTGGGGCAAATTGCTCCGCTTTGGCTGCGTCGAAGGCACCGCCGAAGCGCAAGCCATACTCGGTGAGTAATTCTTTTAGCTGTGGGGTTGGTCCCCAACAATAGCTCTGGAATCCCGCATCTTTAATCGCCGAGAGATGTGTGCGGAGCCCCGCTTCGGTTGCGGGGTCGCCTTCATCGAGCAAGGACCAGCCATTGATATGTATTTTTAATGTGGGAGTCATGGTTATTGAACTTTTAAAATTCGTCGAAAGTGATTTGTTCGTTGGACACGCCGAGGTCGGTCAGCATTTTAGTGCAGGCTTTAATCATCATCGGCGGGCCGCAGAGATAAAATTCGACGCCATTAGGGTTGGGATGATCTTCGAGATAGTTGATGAGAACTGCTTCGTGGATAAATCCGGTGTGGCCTGTCCAGTTGTCCTCATCGAGTGGATCGGAGAGGGCGAGTTGGAAGTCGAAGTTGTGGTGCTCATCGGCCAAGTGATTGAAATAGTCTTCGTAGAAAATCTCCTGCTTCGAGCGGGCGCCATACCAGAAGGTGACTTTGCGGGCGGTGTGCTCGGTTTCGAACAAGTGCGCTATGTGGGCACGCAGCGGTGCCATACCCGCGCCGCCGCCAATATAGACCATTTCTTTCTGGGTCGGCTTGATATGAAATTCGCCAAATGAGCCGATGGCTGTGACTTCGTCACCAGCTTTCAGATTAAATACATAGCTGGAACCGACACCCGGAGGGCAGTCTTGTCCCGGAGGAGGGGTAGCGATGCGCACGTTGAATTTGAGCTGCCGCTCGGTGGCTGAGTTGCTTGCCAGTGAGTAGTTGTTGCGGCGATCACTTTCGCTATTGCTGACGCTAAGGTCGAACACGTGTTGGCGTTCCCATACGGTCGCATAGGGCTCGGGGATATCGAACTCGCGGAACTCGATTTTATCGTAGATCGGAATGTCGAGCTGCATATAATCGCCTGGAGTGAATTTGATCGTCTCGTTGCCATCGATCGGTTCGAGCACCAATTCTTTGATAAAGGTGGAGACGTTCTGATTGCTGACGACACGCAGTTTGTAAGTCTTCTCGTGGCGCGCGCCGACACCGCCGGCTTTCTCGACGTTGAGCCACAGGCGTCCTCCGCGGTCTTCGATCGGGTAGGTGGCGAGTCCCCGGCAAATCGGGGCGCGGGCCGGTGAGCCGTCTTCGAGATTGAAACGGCCGTTGTGCTTCGGGCATTCGATGATTTTACCTTTGACCAGGCCTTCGCCGAGATGGGTATTTCCGTGGGTGCAGATGCCGTCGGTTGCGTAGAGTTTGCCCGATTCATCGCGATAGAGTGCGAAGGTCTTTTTGACGTGGTCAAAACGAATCACGTCTTCGTTGCCAAGGTCGGCTGCGGCACAGACTTCGACCCAGCCGTCTGAATCCGGATTTACCTGTGAATAAGTGATGCCTTCGTCAATAGGTTCCGAGGGCGCAGGAAGCGTGCGCTTTACGTGATAGGTTGGGTCTTTCACCTGCTTGACGATTGTCGGCAGGATTTCTTTCCAAGCAGAAAAAATCGAGGGGTAGGGCGGCGGGCAATCGCCTTTGACAGCCTTGTGCAGTTCGGGCAGTCTATGGTACGGCACGAGAGGGAACATGTGGTGCTCTACGTGGTAGTTCATGTTCCAGTAGATGAATCGACTGATTGGATTCATGTAAACCGTACGGCAATTCAGGCGGTGATCGAGTACGTTTTCCGCAAGGCCGGCATGCTGTGTGGTGTTATGCACGATCATTAACCAAGTGCCGAAAAATTGTGGCAGCATGAACAGAAAGATCGGAATCCATGTTTGTAGTGTAATAGCGGATACGATTACGAGTAAATAGATTGCGACGCAGATTCGGGCGTTGCGAAAGATCTTGCCGAATTCGGTGTCCGGGACGTACGTGCGTTCGGCGTCCGACATATGGCCACAGGCATGACGGATAAGATTCGGGTAGTAGGTCATGTAGCCGCCGTAGTTGATCAAGGATAAGGCCAAGCCCTTAAGATCTGGAGGGCGGGGGATTTGAATTTCCGGATCACGGCCCACGATGATCGTGTCGCTGTGGTGTCGGGTGTGGCTCCAGCGCCAAATTACGGATTCGCGCATCACCATGAAGGAGGCGACTTCGTAAACGAGGTTGTTCATCCAGTCGGTTTTAAAGGCGGTGCCATGGCTACACTCATGCCAGCGCGAGTCAGAGCTGGTGCCATAAAAAACAGCATAAATCATATAGGGGAGCACGACCCACCAGCTGCCCCAGAGCGCAATCGTTGCGTAACCAGTTACTCCGAGTACCGCCAGCAGTAGCAAGGTGTCGCGAATCGGGGGGCCATCTCTGCGTTCTAGGAATTTACGCATTGTGGCGCGTGGGAGAGGGGATTGATACCAGTCCGCTTCGGCGAGGCCAAGCTCGACCGCGCGTTCGGAATTAAGGCCCGTCAAGCTGTAGTCGAGGGTTTCAGGTGGACGTATCAGGATGGTGGCGCCGTGATCGGGATCTTGTTCCATAGAGGTATCTTGGGTTGGATATGTGAGCTTTTTTGATATTAGCAGCCAGCAAAACCGACTGTATGGTGTATAATTTATACAGAAAAGTAGGCTATCTGTCTTCTTGCATTACGATATATACTTATCGTATTTTGTCTATATGCTGGTTTCTCTTAAAATCGACCCTGAGTATGATGGATTTCTTTTTTTAGCTGAGTCTGAACGCAATCCGCCGATTCTGGTGAGTCATCGTCACCTTGAGGTGGAATTGAATCTAGTCGTAAACGGGGAGATTACTTACGTGCTGGATGGGCGCAGTTATACCTTTGGTCGTGGGGCGTTGCTGTGGTTTTTTCCTTCGCAGGAGCACCAAATTATGCACCGCACACTGGATGCTCAATATTACGTCGGCGTCTTCACGCCCGACATGATTCAGCGCGCCTGTCGCAGCGCGACCTATGCTGATTTAGGCAAACAAGATGTCGGCGATGTGGGGATTTTACATAGTACGCTCGACCCTGCCCGATTTGATCTGATGGAGCGGATGATGGCCGCTATTATGGAAGGCTCGATGGATGCGGATTTACTCAATCGGGAAGCGGGCTTTGGTGTGGATTCTTCGTTTCGCTATCGGCATCACGACCCGGATGCTTTAAATGCTGGGCTGCGTTACCTAGTGTTGTTGGCCTGGCGTTATCATCAAGCGGCCGAGTCGCGTGCTGATAGTCTCAAGCTGCATACCTCAGTGCGTCAGGCATTGAGGCTGATCAGTGAGAATCCCGAAAGTGAGTCGCTCGGCGAACTGGCTAAGAAGTGCAGTATCAGTGAGGCCTATTTGAGCCGAATCTTTCGCAAGCAAGTCGGCATCCCGCTGAGCCAGTATAAGAACAACATACGTCTTGGACGTTTTTGGGAATGCTACGGGGGCGGAGCTTCGACCAATATGACCGAAGCGATGTTTGCGGCCGGTTTTGGCAGCTATGCGCAGTTCTATAAAGTCTTTCGTGCCCAGTATGGCCGGGGGCCGCGTCATTTACTGCGTAGTCGAACCGAAGCATGAGCGGAGTGGTATTTTTATTGAGAGTAAAAAGCAGCGAGCGACTTTTCTCGGCGTAATGCAATGAAGTCGGAAGACTGATGCGACGCCAGTCGCGTCTGTTTTGGGCATTGCACGACTTTCTTCTCTTTTTGACGATGAACCAATTTTTAGAGGCTCTAAGCCAGTCACTATGAAACGCACTTCTGTGAAGGCCCTTTAAGCGTGGGTGTCCTTAAATTTTTGCCCTAGCCTATGAACAATTGAGAAGACACGTTGAAATGCTCGGAAAGCCTTTTCAGGTGCGCAACCGTCAGATTTCGGTGCCCCTTGAGTAGTAAAGATGCCTGAGCGCGGCCGACGCCTAAGATACGACCAAGCTCGACCCCATTGACGCGGTTTTCGTCGCAAAGGTATTGGAGCATCGTCAATCCGCGGGGAAGCGATGCCAGCTCATCTTTGAGCATACCATCCTCGTAGGTCTCGACCAAGGTAGACAAGAGATCGAGATAGTCTTCCTGCTCGTCATTGAGTGCCCGGCCAGCGAGTGCGTCAATCACGGCAAGCGTATTTTGATGCCCCATCTTGTCATGGATTGGACGCGGCATGAAGGCCGCAACCAGTGCATTGTAGGTAGTGGGAAGTGCGGCTTTATGGTCGAAGAGTGTGTTCATAGTCTAGTTCCTTTCTTTCCATGTGTTCTTGTCGTATTCAGCATGAGTTAGAAACTCGAGGACATATAGGCGGCCTCTGTTGGGGTTTTTCGGCGTAAAATGAATGGCTGCGATTAGGCGGTACGAGCGGACGTTAAAAACGTAAACCGTGCGCCCGCTGTCCAGGTGAACTAAATCGGTGGAATTGAAGGTATTGCGAATGTCGGTTAAGCTGCCCCAGGCGGCATGTTGAACAGTGGAAAGCCATTGCTTGACGCTGGGGAGACTGTCCGCATGGGCTGAGGCAAGTTCAAGTAAGCTCGCTGTGGTGATAACTCTCAATGTTCACAATTAGTAAACGTTTGAGTTGCTATGTCAATCTCTATTGCAAAGGAGGACTCTGTACAGAGCCCCCGTCTCACCTATTCGAGCGAAACAAAGCCGCGTTACGGGATGATCAGCTCCGGTGGAATCGAGTGCGTGACGATGGGCATGTCCGGGTTCTTGATGCGCCAGAGCAGGGAGTCCACTGAGAGTTGTCCGAGCTCTTTGTTGAAAAGGTGCAGGTCGATTACCTTGGGATGTGCGGAGACATCACCCGCAATGACCAGTAGATCTTTCATGGGAGTGATCCCACGGCGCATCAGTTCGCTGTGTATGAGATTGCCGAAATCATTGGCAACAAAGAGCCCATCGGGGGCAGGGCTGATTTTTTCAAAGGCATCGATGAGTTCTTTGGAGCGTGCTTCCCGTTCTGATTCTTTCAGGTCTGCGGAACAATGTAGCGCGGAGCAGTTGACCTGCTGAACTTTGGCGCAGTTGACAAATCCGTTGGCTCGTGATTGCCAGTAGGGCGGATCGATGTGTTCGCGCGTAAAGCTGATGCAGCAGAGTTGTTGGCAGCCTTGCTCAATCAAATGTTTTGCCGAGATACGCCCGAAGATGTTGTGATTGGGCTGTACGTGGTCGCCAAACTCAACCGATCCGGCCTGCAGCATCCATACGACCGGGAATTGACGCAGGCGCTCGCAAATCGCCGCTGAGGGCTCGGGGCCGTGCAGCAATACGCCGTCGATTTTCCCGTCACGTATACATTTGGGGATATGATCGGATTCTGTGATGTAGTCGACGGTGAGCTCCGCACCGAGTGATTGCAGTTGGTGCAACACGCCTAATACCATTTCACGGGCAGTTTCCGAGAAGGCCACAGCGGAGTCGCCGGTCCAGATCAGCGCGATATTTTTGTGCTTTAGCGGGGCGGCGCCGGAGGAGCGGATTTGTTGGCGTGTCGACGGTTTGTAGCCCAGTTCCTTGATGGTGCGCAGAATTTTATCGCGTGTTTCCTTTTGCACGACTCCGGTGTTGTTGATCACCCGTGAGATCGTCGCAGTCGACACACCTGCCTGTTTGGCTACTTCTTTAATCGTCATATTCATCTATGTATGTTACAATAGTTAGACATGTTCAAGCTTTTCGGTGGAATATATGGAGGGGGGATCAGCTGTAGCGATGCGACGCCAGTCGCGTCTGTTTCCAGCGAGGGATCGCGAGTGTCCTCGTTTCCCATAATTTGAAGAGCTCGACACGACACTTCGCGAAAATTAGAGCTGTTTGAGCCAGGCTTCGGTGTTGGTTACCGTTAACTGATCGTTGCCGAAAGGGCTGGCAATCCGGCAGATTAAAATGCGCCTGGATGCGTTCACCATGTCGGCGACTTTGTGTAAGCGTTCGACTTCTTGCTTGGCAGGATTCGAAGTCAGCTTGATTTCGATCGCCCAGCGCTCATTGCCCCAATCGAGAATGAGGTCGACTTCGTAACCATCCGAACTTCTGAAGTAGTAGGGGGTTGCAGGGCGGTTCCTAATGCTGAGGGTCGCCAAGGTCTGTTCGATCACAAAGCCTTCCCAGCTCTGTCCGAGCCAGGCTTGGCCGTAAAGCATATCCAAGTCTTGAACCCGCATGAGGGCATGGAGGAGTCCGCTGTCTCGGAGGTAGATGCGAGGCCGCTTGACGAGTCTCTTTTTAATATTCGCAAAATAAGGAGGCAAGTTTCGCACCAGAAAGGCGCCTTCAAGGAAGTCGATGTAGCGCTGGACAGTTTTATGATCGATGCCCAATGATTGCCCGAGCATGGATGCGTTTAGCGGCTGCCCGTGGAGTGTTGCGAGCATTTGTAAGAGCCGCTTCGTCATTTGCGCGGAAGCACTCAAGCCCCATTTGGGTAGATCGCTTGATGCCAGCGCCGCGAGATAACTGTTTTGCCAATCAGGAAAGTTGTCTGGGGCAAGAATGCCCCCATCTGGGTAGCCGCCGTATAGCCAGAGCGCATCCAACTGTGAGGCGTCTAGCTCCAGTAATGAAAAGGGGCTCATTTCGACAAATGCGATGCGTCCTGCTAGCGATTCAGAAACGCTAGCGATCAGGCTTGGCGAGACGGATCCAAGCAGTAGGTAGCGCCCGTTTCGCTTGCGATCTTGGTCGATCGCGCCGCGAAGCCGCTTGAATATTTCAGGAGCCTCCTGAGCTTCATCAATGATTACAAGTTTATCTCCTGCTGCGACCTCATCCCATTCGGCATCCAGTCGGGTCTGACTGCCTTCTGCTTCCATGTCGTAGTAGCACGTGCCAAGGCTCTTAGCCAAAGTCGTCTTACCGCATTGCCTGGGGCCCAATATCGCGACTGCTGGAAATCTCGAAAGCTTCCGTTTGATTTCATGTATATGTTCTCGAAAAAGCATATATTTATAAAATGGGATTTGATTCCCAATTTGCAAGGATTAAATTTTGTTTTCGATATGCCGGCTCCGTGGTGAATGGTTCACCTAGAATTATAGGAATTAAAGAGGAATTAAAGGACAGCCATGTTTAAGGCTCCGGAAGCGTGGGTGTCATTCAATTCCCTCTTAGATCTCAGCCTTTAAGGTCTCATTTTTTCGGGATGAGCCGATTAGTGTGCTTAATTGGCTCATGATTTCGTTGATAATGAGCCGATTAGGGCTACTGTTTGGCTCATGGACTATAATTGGCAGCAATCGAATTGGCCGCAGTTCGCTACAAGGGAATTAGTGTAGCGAAGTCCGCCATTCGACCCTTCGACAAGCTCAGGATTCGGAAACACGCTCATGGTCTTTGACGAAGCGGTTTCGATGAATGCTTCGTGGATTGGTGCTGTGCGGTCGAAATGGCTTCAGTCTTCGCTAGAGCTACGCCCTGACACGTCGCGAGTTCGCTACGAGGTTGCTACTGAAAAATCTGCTGTAGCGATGCGACGCTAGTCGCGTCTGTTTCAGGGAGGCATCGCGAGTGTCCTCGACCTCGCTGGCGCGAGTTCGCTACAAGGTTGCTGCTACCGCGTAAAGAGCTTGGGGCTTCACTAGCTACGCCCTCACGAGTCGCTCCACGCGGTTCCGTGATACGGGATTCGTTTAAGGCTGGCATACCGCGTCTACTCGACCTCGCTGGCACGAGTTCGCTACGAGAGAATTGATTCACGTTGCCCGGATCAGCTGCACCGGGCCAAATAGTCCGCTGGGGCGGGTTTCTTTTTCCCAGGTTTCCAGAATGCGGACATAGCGGGCGCCTTCTTCTGAGTAAATCGAGTCGACTTGGCTTAGATACTCCGTGCTGGTGAATAGATTGCTCAGGGTGTTGCTGACATCGACCTCCAGCACATTGCTCTCTGCGAGCGCTTCGCCCGGAAGTTTGAAGCTGAAGGGCGCCCAGAGCTTTCGGCCCAGGAGCACTCCGTTGAGCGATACCGAGCACGCGCTTTTGACATCGCCCAGGTCAATCGTCCAGCTTTGCTGGCGCTCGTCTGCTGTCAGGTTAAACCGTGTTTGGTAGCGAACCGTCCCTGTGAAGTCATTGCCAATCGACTCACACCAGTCGGTGAGGGCGCTTGCTTCGAAGTCGTTGTCCTCGGGCGTCAGAGTGGTGATCTTGTCTTCCTGGATCACCGTCTGCTCGACGATTTTAGAAGTCCACTTATCCAGCTGCTGTTGGGTGGACTGGCTGATTTTCGGGCTGCTGGTCGCAGCTTCTGTAAAGCGAACGATGCGCGATTCCCATGGAGCCAAGGAGAGCGGCATATGGACGGTGCCGTTCTGTTGTTCGGCATATGTCGGGAGGCACTCGCCGCTTTCGGCAACGAGTTGCTCGGGAAGCTTTGTTTCTGCAAAGAGTGCCGTGGTGTCGATCGGATCGTTGCCTTCGTTGACGAGGAAGTAAATGGATTCGCCGAGGCAATTTCGTTTGCAGACACGCAGCATGGGCTGCGGGCTTGTGGTCCGAAGCAGAGGCGTGTCCGGTGTGCTGTCGCTGAGGACGGTGCCGCCGGCTGCGATAAAGCGCTGCACGACTTCCTGCGCTGCGGGTTCCATCCAGTCGGTTGGGGGGATGATCAATGTGTCGTAACTCATCTTGCCCACGACTAGCTCGCCGTCCGAGGAAAAGGAGGCTTCCTTCAGCGCCAGATCGTCGACAAAGTCGAAGTCGTGCTGGGTATTGAGCAGTGTTTGGGCAATGGCTTCCTGCGCTTCGATCGCCTTGTTTTGCCACGGTTCGCCTGCCCAGATGCTGCGCATATCAAAATAGAGGGCAGTGCGACATTCCGGAGTTCCGCAGGAAAGTAGGTAGCTGAGGCGCGCCGTGTAAAGATAGGCGACGTCCATATACTTCCAGAGCGGTCCGAAGTGCCCAAAGACGGGGCGGCTCCATTGATAATGAATGTCATCGTTCGGCGAATAGCCCCACGGGAGAAAGAGATTGATGCCGCGCACGAGTTCGTGATCGATGGTCCACTTAAAGATGGCCGGAGTGACGGCGCAGCTCGAAGCCCCGAAGGGCATGCTGCTGCACAGCCGACCGGTCTGGCGGGCAATACTGGAGGCATACTTCGGAAAGTGATGGCTGCGCTTGTGCGGGTGTGATTCCTGGAAGATCGAGTCGATGCCAGGAATGTGAAAGTGCCGGAAACTTCTCAGTAGGTGCCCATACCCGCCTTCCATGAAGCGGCGTGGGTCGTGTTCGAGTAGGAGGTGTCCTCCGCTGGCCACGTTGTTGCGTTCGCACCACTCAAAGATGGGTTTTAAATAATTTTTTTCGAACAGTTCAGCCAGTAGGTTAAAATAATCGACCCGAGCCTGCGCGGTTTCGAGTGAAAGCGTCTCCTGAGAAGGGTCGGTAAGTTCTGGTAGAAAAGGTTCAATACGGTAGCCGTAGCGTTCGGCAAAGCGTTGTTCCAATCCCTCAGTCCAAATGAATTCTTTGATCGGATCGTGCCCAATTCCGCCGAAGGTTGGTTCGTCGGCATAGACCCATGGCATGCATTCGGGTAAACTGCCACCGAGTTGTTCTTTGTGTTTATTCAGAACGAGTTCAACTACAGCGCTGCCAACATCCGGATTGAGTAGGTCGGGTTGTGGCGTGTCCGGGTTGATCGAGCCTTTTTCGAGGGGCTCTGCGTTGATCGGATTGGACGCGGTCGGTTGGAGCGTATGTCGAATCCAGTCGTTGCCGCCCTGTTCTAGAATCTTTCCGCCAGCCTGGCCGGATGGCCAACCGGATTCGTCGTGCATGATGACAGATAGTCCGCTCGCTTCGGCTGCGGCTTGAATGGTTTTCAGCGCCTGCCAGTATTCCGGCGTATCATAGTCGATGCCGAGTGTGGAACCTGTGTATTTTGCGTATCGTGACGCGGGTATCAGCCAAGGGGCCACTCTGCCGATCCCCTTGGCTTTTAGGTCGTTGAATTTTTCAGTAAGCCCACATAGATCGTCCTCACATAAAATAGGAAACAAAGTTCCGGGTCTGAAAAACATGGGGGGCCTTTTAAAAGCCGCCGCATCGTAAGTATGGGCCTGCTTCTGCAAGAGTTGGTTTTTCATTCGGGAGTGCTGACGCGGAAGTCCTTGAATTTAGAGGCTCTGGTAAACATCAACCGCAGGCCGATGCGGCCTGTTTCAATGGCCGGTAGCTTGTCATTGTGCCAATGAAAGTAGCGGGTCTTTTCGGCATTGCTGATCCGCATATAGAGATTCTTGTCTTGTTTTATGACCGTCATTTTGTGGGGCACGCCGGTTGCAAAAAAACCGTTATGGATATAGTCTGGGGCGAGGTCGGTACCTCTGAGTCCTGTCTTGTGTGGCATGTAGCGGCGAGCGCGGATGTAGTCATCGGTCACATCATCCGGATTGGGAAAGGCCGCGTAACTGATGTGATAGGTATTCATATAGTTGAAGTAGAGCTTCATTGAAGGAACACGCCGCAGGTCAGCCCATTCGGAAATATCCGTTTTATAGGGTTCCTCGCCGCTACCAGTGGCCTGGATGTAGAGAATGTTGACGCCGGTGCTTTCCGAATCGAGGCGAGTGAATTCATACTCAATTTTGACGTCGCCTTCAAACGACTCTTTGGTCCAAAGAACCATATGGTGTGCGTCATTCTTAAATTCCGGTCCGGCGCGCAATTCGATGCCTTCGGGTGTGTTCACCGCCGTGGCCACTTCACCGTCGAGGGTCCATTGTTGTTGCCAATCTTCGGTCAAAGAATCGAAGAACACTTCCTTCCAGTTCACATCGGAAGCCTTTTCAAAAGCCTGCTGCTCGGGGGAGCTTGGTGTGTTGTCGGGAGTGGTGCAGCCGAATAGCAGCATAGTGGTGGTCAGCGTCATGATAATCACTTTCTTTTTCATAAGATTGTTCGAGTTGAGATTTGTTGTTTCGATGTGTTTAAAGGTTTTAGCCATGCCTTTATTTGGAGCCTTGCATCATCTTTTCCAGGGTAGGGCTCATGGCATTTCTCCAGATATCATACCCCTTTCCGTTCGGGTGCAGTAAATCGGGCATGACTGCGACTGGCAGAGCGCCGTCTTCATTCAAAAAAGCATGGTTGATATTTAGATACACCACGTCTTCTCCATCAGCGAAGTGCTCGATCATCCGGTTGACCTGATTGATTTTTTCCCATTGTGGATTCATGACGGCTTCGGTCAGGCCGTTTTTGATTTCGATTCTCTGCTCGCGAGAACCGCGTGGTAAGATGCCCAAAAGCAGTATTTTCGTTTCCGGCAGTTTTGCTTGCAGGACTTGGATGATGGCCTCGACGCCTCCGGCTATTTCCGCAATTGAGTATTCGTCATTGTTGGAATTATTAGTCCCGGCTAAGATGATCGCCACTTGGGGATTGATCGCTTCCATCTCATGATTCAACAAGCGCCAGATGATGTTTTCGGTTTTGTCGGCCGGTTGGCCGAGGTTGATGACCTGTTGGTCGCCAAAGCATACTTCGAAAATCTCCGGGTGTCGCTTCCAACCGTGTGTAATGGAATCGCCCACGAGTAGGATATCCACATTTCCCTTTTGTAGACGGGCGTCCCGTTTATAGTGATCCTTTACCCAACGCTCGCTTCGAGCTACGGGGCAAACGGCTGGATTCCCTGATGTTTCAATCCTTGCTCTGAGTTGTTCATAATCATGTGGGGCCTTTTCGTATGCGGAAAGGGAGCAACAGGCCATAAGCCCTAGAATAAGAGATTTTATCTTAGTATGTCTCATCGATTGTGGGTTTAAGTGTTTTCACAATGCGCTCTTCAGACTGATCTCTGCATCAGGCGCTATCATCGTTGGTTCTCCCTCGATTAGGCCAAGTTCGTTCAAAAACTGATCCGCTGCAATGATGCTGATATTGGACCATCCCGGCTGATTGAAAATACCGTGGCCCTGTCCCTCGGCCATCCACAACTCGCTGTTTTCAATACCGAGCGGTTTCATTTTGGTTTGGACGCGCTTCCAGCCCTTTAGCCAGCCGTCCTCGCTTCCAAAGAACACGATGGATGGCGGGATGTCCGCTTTCAGCTGTTCTTGGAAAGACACTTCGGCATCCACTGCGTCTCCGCCGCTGAGTGCTGGGTTGAACAAGATGTAAGCCACAACGGAGGTGTCGAACTGCATGGGGTCATCGGGGTCGTTCAGGCCAGGGGTGGTCGTCGCGAGTAGGCTCACATGCCCGCCGGCCGAACCGCCGCCAGTGATAATTCGTTTCGGATCAACCCCCAGTTCCGGGGCATGCTGTTTAAACCAGCGGATCGCACTCTTGGCGTCTGTAATGCAGACACGTTTGAAGCGTGAACTTTCTCGCCGTTGATCCTTTGTAATCAGCCGATACTCTACCGTTGCTGTGACGAGCCCACGGCTGGCGAAATAGTGGCAAAGCGAACGAAACTCGCTGACGTTACCGCCTGTCCAGCCGCCACCATGAAAGATGATCATGCCGGGCACTGCTTTCTTGGTGCTATTGTGCCCCTCTGGGGAATAGACTTCGATCTGAAGGTCTTTACCGTTCTGGGTATTGTAGGTATAGGCCTTTCCTGCGGGCGCATCCGCTCGACTGAGCGGAATGTAGTCGTCCTTCGCAGGAGCTTTCGCGTCAATAAATGCTGCCGATTGAAGCCAACAGAGAGACATTATTACCATTGTAAGTTTCTTCATCTTGAGACCTGTTATTTTACTTTTCATGTTTATTTCCTTTTAGATTGTTCTACCTGTTGGCTGGCACGACCAGATCCGGATAACCCGGGTATCTGACGATTGCCGGGCCTTCACCGTATATCATTTTCAGATAGGGGAAGTCGTAGACCATGCGCGGGTTGAGATCGATGGTCTTGCCGTTACGCTTGGGGAGTGTTTCGCTCTTGCTCCAGTATTCGTAAGTGTCACCATTGAGCGCTCTGTAGTTTAGCTTTCCTTCCTTATAGCTGAGTGGCCTGCCTTTGACTGCGGCTTTGAATTGCATGAAGTCATTGTTGTAGTCCTTGGCCTGGCCCATCTGAATCACAACCGGTGCCCAGATGTCTTTGAACTCGATGAAGTATCCGTTTTCATAGGGCGAATCGACCACGTCGTAGCCTTTCTTGCCGGCAATGAGGAACGCGGCATAACCGTCGCCGGCGTGGGTGAAGCACCAGCCGTCGTTCTCTTCCCGATTGTCCCAGAGCGCGCCGTCAGAGATGAAGATCCTTGTGCTGTTGGATGTCTTCGCATTGGCATTCGGATCCCTAGCCACGATCATGCAGTCTGGCCCCAACATGCCGTTCACGCCTTTTGAGGTAGTCTTCTTGTATTCACTCTTTTTGTCTGACGGTCGGTCGCTAGCGTATACCACTAGGCGGTCGCTGCTCTGGCTTGCAAATTGCACGCCCATCACGCGGCTCTGGTTCACGAGCTCGATGTAGTCCCGACTCGGATCCAGGCTGATGGTGCTCATGGTGTAGGCCTGTGTATACCAGCTATCACGACGGATATAGGAGTTCATCGCCTTGTCATCGTCGAACAGGACATCATAGACGCCCCTGTCCCAGCCACTGCCGCGCCCGAAGCGTCGGGAGGTTCCCAGGTAGGGCTCGCGCTTCTCATCGCGGGCGATTGCGCGCACAATTGCGGGCGGGCGATACTCGCTCAAAAAGCAGGATGTGTCGACCAGGTTGGGATTCGTTTTTGCATCACTCCAGTCGTAGGCATAGAGTAGGGACTGCGCCCAGTAATGACCGCTCTGGATCCAGGACCACTTGTAGCACCGGGTAGAAGCAAAGCTCGCGCGAATGCCGATCCTCGGCTCGAATTCGCAGGCCACGTTCGCCCAGAAAATGTCGAGGTAGTCGCGGGCCGCTTGCTTGAGCTCGACTGAATCGGTGAGGTCGAAGATCTCGGTGTAGTGATTGATGGTTGAATTTCCGTAGCTTGAGGGGTGCGCAATTTCACAGTTGAGCCCGCTTCGGAGTCGTGAGTCGAAGAACGCCTGATACCACTTCACCCATTCCCGGTAATGCGCTTCCACGGTGAATCCGTCGTGCAGTTTCGCTCTTGGCCCATAGGGTGCGCCCGCCTGCAGCAGCACCTGCAGTGCGAGCAGGTTGGCCGAACGCTGGGCGGCACAGTGATTTTCACTGCCACTGATCAACCACACGCTCTTGGTTGGATTGTTCAACGGCCAGTCCTGATCCTCGCTGAGAAAGCTGTGCTGATAGACCCAGCGCCAGCACACGTCCTCTATGGCATCCTTCGCTTCATCCGAGAGCAGCCGGTTGAATTGCGGCTTTAGATAGAGAAAGTAAATGGACGGTTTCGGGCGGGGATCATGATAGGCCGTCGGCTTTGCCTGGGGATCGCGCTTGTAGGATTGGCAATACTCCAGAATCGCCTGATTCAGCGGGGCTGCTTGTTGGTCTGCCTCTGCCATGAGGGCGGCATGGTTGAGTTTCCAACCGGGATCGCTCTCTGGTGCGGGCCAGGGATTCTCGCGGATCCATTGCTTCCCTTCCTGTATGCGCTGCTCGATCCGTTGAGCGTCGGCATGCAGCCCGCCGGCGAAAAGCACCGTTGCCAGGATTAGGTTAAATAATAATTTATTGTTCATTGTCTTAGTTCCAAATTTTCCACCACGGGGATTCTGAGAAATCGAGGTCGAGGGTTTCACCATCGTATTCAATATGGATTTTTCCGCTGCCGTATTCCGATCGGATAAACGGGCTGTTGAAGGTCAGCGGATATTCATAATTGATGTATTCACCGCCCACTCGGGGGATTTCCATACTGCCGGCGTTGAAGACCATTTCCGGTGCATCCTTTCCGGGGGGCGTGTAAACCAGCTCATCATACTCCTGGACCACAGTATTGTAGAGCTCCAGCCGCGCGTTCTTAACCGCCTGTATGAAGCTGCTGAAACTGCCGTAGCCTTCTTTGTCGCCGCTTTGGATGATGACCGGCGTGAAGTCATCATTCAGCAGGAGGATGCTCTTATCTTCATTCCATGAATAACACTGCTCGTTCATTTTAACGGTCGCATCATCGTGTGGTCGTTGGAACGTGCCATTTCCGGGGCGGATCTTGTCCATCTTTGCTTTCTCAAACTCAACGTCACGCAGCACCGGACGCACTCCGGCATAGACCGCACCTTTTTTAAAGAAGATCCAGCCCGCATCTTCTTTGACCGTCTCCCAGGCCGTGCCGACATAGACGCCCTGACGGCTCTCGGTGTATTTCACCGGAAACCAGTCAGGGTCAATTTTGAGATAATTGTCCGTTCTCTGGAAGATCAGCGTATTTTCATGCTGCGCTGTTTTATACATCACTTCCATCGTGATGGCTCCCACCTTGTTGGAAGTGATCATTGGGTTTGCGGGAGGGACACCGATACCGACGGGAACAATGCGCGCCTCCGCATCGGAGGTCACTGTCATGCCATGCCAGCGACCAGAGCAGCTTAAATGTGAATGCACCGCCAGAGGGTAGTCCATCTGGGTGCCGAGGGTGTATTGCGGGGTGACGTAAACGTATTTCAGCAAGCGCGAATTCGGTTCAATCACTAGGCTTCTTTCAGTTCCGGCAGGGCGGGGGAGCTTATTGACGTCTTCGCCAATCCCTCTGCTTTGATAGACAAAGTTGCCCATGCCTTCGCGGTCGAGCGCCATTTTCCAGACCACCTTGGGCAGTTTGTAGCTGCTCAGTTCGTTCCAATAGCCCCAGACGCCGTGCGTGCCCATACTGCCCATTTTTACGCTGATCATGCCCGCATTGGAATCCCAGTTGGTCGGATTTGCATGTTGTCTGGTCTTGGGACCGCCGAGAATGCCGCTTGGAGCTGCCTGCACCCATGCCGCCCAATACAGGTCTGCAAAATCAGTCAGCAGTTTGCTCAACTCGTCATCGCCACCGTAGGATCGCAACAACTCAATCATATTCCAGGTGTGCTTGCTGTAGCCTGGGGCAAAGTTTTCTACAAAAAATCCATGTCGTGCGCGTGCCGGAAAATACTCCTTGAAATATTCAAGCCAAGCCTCGTAGTGATCTTTTACGGTATATTCCTTGCCGTCCTTAAGGTTGGCTCTGCCGCCGCTCGCATGCACACGACTTTCTTCTGCAGAAGCGCCCTGATAGCCTGCATGTCCATAAAAATAGCCACCACCAAAACCGTAGTCGGGGTAGATGCGGTCTTTATAGTCGGGCTCATCCATGAAGATGCGTGAGGAGACCAAGCAGGAGGTCTTAGCGCTCAGGTCATGGTTCTCACTGCCGTCGAGATACCAGGTGGACTGACGCGCCCAGTGGATATCGTTCTTCACATAAGTGCGTTCCCAAAGCACTTCCAAGAGCCTTTTTTCAGTCGCTGCGCGCATGCGGCCTTTGAATTCTCCTGCCCGATTCGAGAAGGTGTAGTAGAGCCGGCATAGCATTGCGTTCTCAAACAGACCCCAGTGGTGCTGGGCCAATGATTTGTCCAGACCCTCGTTAAGGATTTTGTCTGCTTGTTCGAGATCTTTGTTTAAATACAGCAGGGCAAAGGCCTTCATCAAAGGAAACGGGGCTTTCTTGGCGTTGATCTGCATGGATCGTTCAATGCGCTTGGCCTTGGTGGCTTCGGTTTCGCTCATGCGCTGCGCGACAGTCTTGTCGCTGATGCCGAGGAATGACTCCTCGCTAGTAAACGCGATTTTATCGAACTTGATCACGGCATCGTCGGAGAACGAACCGGCTTCAAATTGTACCAGCTTGATACGGTTTAGGTCAAAGTCAGCCGGCTTTTTGAGCGTATTCAGCGCAATCGAAAACGCGGTCCACTCGCCCTGGGTGTTGGCGCCCTTCAATGTGGTGGATGCGACGCGGTTATCTGCATCCACGACGAGCACCTTCCAGGTGTCCGCGGCTTTGGGATCCATGACCTTCATTTGAAAGCTCAGGCTGAAACTGTCATTGAGCGCAAACCAGTTGTCCCAGAGCTGCGTCATAAAGCCGAAGCGTGCGGTGTTTTTGCTCAGAGCCGGGGTATAGGTGACGCTAAAGTCGCCGCAGACCTTGTCGCTTAGATCGTAGTTGAAAGCGGGCACTTTATTGCGACCGCTCTTTTGGGCAAAGGTATCAATATTGCGTTTGGCATCGCTGGCGCCGAACAAGCGGACTTCTTCGTCCCAGTAATCGAGCGGTTTGTCGCTGGCAGCGCAGAGCGTTGCGGCGGCTGAGAGGGTGAGGTATGTCAGTAGATGTTTCATGTGTGTTCTTTGGATGTTTTGAAAATGGTGGTGAAGTTAGTGGTAAATAACTCCTTCCCTACCAAGGGAAGGTGGATCGCGACTTGTCCGCCGTAGCTCGAAGAGCGAAGGAGGAAGCGAGACGGAAGGGTTCTCTGCCGAGCCTGAGCGTTATGTAGTAGCATGGCGCAAATGATAGTGAAAAACCCCTCCGTCCCCGCAGACGGGGCCACCTCCCCTTGGCAGGGGAGGAGCTTTATTGAAGGATTCGTGGCGTAAATTAGAAGATACAAATATGTGTATAAAGATATGCTGTTGTTAAAGTAGTGCGGTGTGAACGTTTTCGTGGGGGGCGCGTATTTGCTATGTGATTTACGTTAGTCACACGTCGTGGTTCATTGCTTAGCTACGTCGCCGCATTCGTTATTTCGTGCGCTCGTTCATCCTTTCAAGTGTGGGTTTCATCGCGCTGCACCAGAGTGCATAGCCTGTTGCATTGGGATGCAGCAGGTCGGGCATTACCGTTATGGGCAGGGCGCTGTTATCGTTTAAAAAGGCCTGGTTGATGTTCAGATAAACAATGTGCTCGCCGTCGGCCATGCTTTCGAGCTTCCGGTTGATCTGATCGATTTTTTCCCATTGCGGATTCATCGCGGCTTCGGTGAGTCCACTTTTGAGCTCGATCCGTTGATCACGCGAACCGCGCGGGAAAATGCCCAGTAGCAGGATCTTTGTTTCCGGTAGTTTTGCTTGAAGTAACTGAACGATGGCCTCCACGCCTCCCGCGATTTCCTCGATCGTATATTCGTCGTTGTTGGAGTTATTGGTGCCGGCCATGACAATCGCCACCTGCGGTGTGATCTTGTCCATCTTATGGTTTGTTAGCCGCCAGAGGATGTTTTCTGTTTTGTCAGCCGGATGGCCGAGGTTGACTACCTGTTGGCCGGCAAAGCATTGCTTGAGCAGTTCCGGGTGCCGTTTCCAGCCGTGGGTGATAGAGTCGCCCACCAGTAGAATGTCCACGCGTCCCTTTTGCAGACGTGCCTCCCGTTTTGCGTGGTCGTTCTGCCAGCGCTCACTGCGTGCGGCAGGCCGCACGGCCGGGTTGTCTGATTGTTCCAGCGCCAATGGGGCTGCGTTCAGCGCGGGAGCCCCATGGCTGAAGAACGTGCTAAGCGCCGCAAAGGCCAGGATTAAAGAATGTGTTGGTATGTTGAGCAATTTCACTGGGTGGATTAATCGTGAACAGTAACGGAGTGTAGTGATGCGACTAGAAGGAGGCAGGTGCTTGGGACGAAGTGGATGAATCGACGTTTACCATCAGTGGTATGACTTTGATATTCGGTGTTTCGCCATTTGCTGAAGTCCCTTCACTGGCAAAAAAGACGATACGTTGCCCTTTTCGAACCCCAAAGCTGGTGGAATATACCAGTTTATCCTCAGGTTCGGTGACGGCGATCATGAGTGGTGAAACTCGATCTGTGGAAGTCAGTTCCCAGATCGCCTGTTTTCGGGGCGGAACCTGCTTAATGGTGTCAAAGGCTTTGACCACTAGAGGGATGGGGCTCAAGTTGTAGAACTGAACGTTGCGTGTATCCGTTTTTGTGAGCGAATCGTCCATCGGGATGATTCGGTTCGGCTTGCCTTGTTCTCCACCAATAAAAATAAGAAGCACTTTTTTCATGCCTTCGGGGATGCGGACCTGCGCGAAGGGGATCAGTGCTTCCTCTTGTTTGGGAGACGATTGAGTCGCAGGTGTAGGTGTTGCCGAGTTGGAGTCATCATCAAATTCCTGAGATTGATCTGCAAAGTATGCTGCTGATTCTGCGTCACCGCGATCCACCACCATGTTTTCGTCTTTAAAAAACTGTAGCGTCCTGGTTCCACTATAGGTCTTGGGCTTTGAGAAGCTTGCCGGGAAAACTGTGTAGGTATCGCTTTTCAATTTTACGCCGAAATAACCGTTCCACCCTAAGGTTCGGTATTCTATTCGAATGATGTCCTCTTCCTCTTGTTGTGCCGCAATGGGAAGCGTAGTGATGAGGAGGAGCGCAAAAAAATAAGGATGTAATAATCGATTTTTCATGAAAAGACGTAGGATGGGGGAGGACTTAGAGCCAGCGGATGTTGGTGATTTTGTATCTACGTCCGAACTGTTGGTTTACAGCGTTGAGCGTGCCATTTTCATAGCTTTTAGAATCATTGTTAAATCGATACTGTTCATCTTCCGGTGTGTTGGAATTGGCGTCAATGTAATCATAGACTCTTTGGACCGTTGCTTCGCAGAGCGCATGGGCGATGACTTTATCTGAAGTCGGGTCCAGCGTCTCACCGTAGGCGCGGATAGTGAAGGTGTCGCCGCGGGCACTGACGAATGGTGCGATTCGCTGTAAGAGATCAGCTTGCGTGATCCACTGGCTAATGGATTCGCCCCGTGATCCGTCAAAGAGTGCCTTAATGTGAGCCTCTGGGCGCACACTCCAGATCGGAAGATCCTCTTCTTCGGTGAAGCTATCCAGCTTTTGGTCGTCGTTTAATGTGGTTTTGTTTAGAGCCGCCTCCAATGTCCCATAGAGTCCGTTTTCTGTGTTTCCGGGTTCAAGCTTACGATTTACAAAATCGGCGAGAGATAGGAAGGGGCCGCGATCCTTGATTTCGGCTACGATCGTCGCAGCCAAGCTATTGATTTCTGCTTCGGTCAGTTGTCGGAAGCCGTTGATCAATGCCTCATTGTCTGTTCCCGAGTTGGCAGTGGGGAATACAGACCGGCTGACAGGAGAGTCGAGTGTCGTCGATGTATCGCCGGTAACTGGGTCAAAAACTAGCCCGTTGGCTCCGGCGAGGATTGCTTTCCAGGCGGATTTTTGGGTGCTGTTAATGTTGAATGCGCCGTCGACGTAGAGCTCGCTTGCTGCGGTGGTCGGATTATTGATCCGAGTGGTGGTAGCAACCGGGGAGAATGCATAACGATTCTGAAGTGGAGGCCCATCCCATTTTGAGAGGTCCGCCTGATTGATGTCCGCTTGCATGCCGCTAAAGAAGAATCCATCCCAGAGGGCGTTGTTGACCAGAAAGGCTTGGTCGACAGGAAGAAAGGAGTTATCCACAGGTGATTCCTGCTGAAAGTCGGTTTCCATGACGATTCGTCCTGTGTCACCGATTTTCATCTCTGCCACACCATTGCCGACACTGTAGGGTTGGGACGAGGTGATCTGTGAAATCTGGAAATGCTGTAGCTGGCCAAGCGACAGCAGGCCGATGCTGTCGGAGGGAAGGTCATAGAAATTGGTCTGAGTGAGTCCGTCTGATGTTGTGTTGCCCGTCCCCCAGTAGGCATTGGTGCCAAAGGTCTCCATCTTTGCCAGACGGTCGTCCAGATACTTATAGGCCCCACCAAGTTCATAAACGGCATACATGGCGGCTGCGCCGTATAGGCCGTTTGGAGCTTTTTCAGTCAGATCCGAGGCTACGGGTGCGTGTAGCGGTGCGCGGAAATTATACCCCCGGAGCCATTTATGATCCAGTCGATAGCCGAAGGCGGTGGTGCCATGCTTCCCCGTGGGCCAGTTATTAAGCGGATAATCGAAACCGCCATTCAAGACGACATCAAAGGTAATTGGCATGTGTTTGCTATTACTCGAGTAATCGTAAAGCGATTTGTCGTAAGAGTTTCCAATGCCCCAGTTCCCTATTGTGGCAGTGCTGCGGCCGTGATGATATTTTGCGACTGCATTGGGATTTGCGCACTCGATGCCTTGAGCCAAGTGATAAAAATCTTCTTCGTCGCTAGGTTCGGGGGTATCGCTGATCCCAATCGCCACTTTGAAGGGTAATATCCTGACGATTCGATCTGATTCGGTTTTAGGATCAGACACAGTTTCCAAGCCACCGGAAACGATTGGGAAAGTGAGCCAATAGGCAGTAACGGCTTGTGTTTGCTCCAGGTTGGACCACGAGACGGGTGCCCGGACAATATTACCACTTTCATCTTTATGCGTGAGCTTCGAATAGAAGGTGCCGGTATCCAGGGCGCCTGGTAGCAGTTTATTCTCTCCATTGTAGGGGGCACCGTCGTCCTCGATGCCCAGAGAAAGGACTTCGCCCGGCAACAGGGTGGTATTGGGGAGCCGGAATCGGAAGCCATTATATTCGACACCATTTGAATCAGTGTAGTGGTGTAAGTCGGAATTTTCGAAAAAATCCGAGCTAAATGTTGTCATCTTCCGGCCCGGTTTCGGATTGGGACTGCGATCGTAACCCTTGTGAGCTGCGAGAGTCATCGTTGCGCCGTTCTTATTCGCCTCATCGTACTCTTCGACGAAGAGGTGTGCATACATTGAGTCGTCAATCTGTAACGGCACATTGTATGGGTTAACGATGGCAATTTTCGTTTCGAGGTAGAAGTGTAAGAGGTCGCCGCTCGTTTTATCGTTCTCCAGCACCGGGACAATCCGCACCGTGTAGCGAGTGATTAAAGGGTAGAACCCATGCTCCGTCTTGCTGTGTTTGCGAGCAATCACCCCGCTTCCGTCAGGATCTGAAGTGGTCGCCGCGTAGGATTGTAACTGCTCCCATGTCGGTGCCTCAGGGGCGGAGAAGTTTGCAGTCGAAGGCGGGTATTTGACCAAGCGGCTGGCACCGTCTTGCGTGTAGGACGGTATCTCCTGATTTAGGGCGTTATCGAGGGGGTTCTGCCGCAATAGCGAGCTAAGGTCAATCCGGAGCCCGCTCGTGTAGGTGTTCGTCAGTAGGCCAAGGGCTGTGGTCGTCAAGGCGTGTGCGTTGCGTCGCACCGCAGGCAGTACGTTGGCGCTGTTGTTCAACGCTAACGGGAGATCTTCGGGGGAGAGTAAGAAGTCGAGCCTGCTTTGAGTGCCATTTTGTGGTATCTCTGCAAACGCGGCAGTGTCCATCAATTCGATTGCGCTGCGCTGGTTCGTCGCGAAACGGCCGCGCGAAAGGCTTTCGGCGGATGAGCCTTGTGAATTCGAGCTGTAGGCATCGATCCGCGCTTTGCTGTTTTCGTCGCTGACCCAGTAGGCGTATTTCCCAGCGTTTGCGCTGCCTGCATTGATCGGCATTTTTTCGACAAGCACTTGAGTGGCGAGTTGCTCGGGGTCGGAGCTGTCGAAATCCGCTCCATAGATGAGAACTTCATCCTTGGCTGTGATCGTGGCGTCGCGGTCTGTTATGTTGTCTTGATTGCCGGAGACCAACCAACCGAGGAAGCGGTTGTCGCTGTCATCGACGCGGCGTGCACCATAGTTGTAATAGGTATCAGCCGTGTTGAGGCGATCATTCAGGTGGGGGAGGCCGGGATCCGAGTCCCACACGCCGACCCAATTCGGGTGTGTGACACGATCAGTGATTCCGGAATCGGGTCCAGTGGGCGTGGGGTCTAGGATTGCTGCCGCCGCAGTGATCCGTTGATCAGAGCCGCTGAGCTTTTGTAGGTCGCCCAGCGCTAGCTTCAGCCCCAGTAGGGCGTTTTGCTGCGCCTCTAGTTTGTCTTTTTGCAGGCTGGCTGTCTTGATCTCCACTTGCGTCAATGTGGTGATCGATAAGAGCAGCAGCAGGACGAATGCCATTAAAGACAGCGCGATGATCAGTGCAAAGCCGCCGTTCGCTTGGCCGTCCCGGCGCGACTTTGCTGCTGTGGTTTTATGATGGAGTGGATGGTTCATTGATAAAGTAATAGAGTATTCGACTCGATTTGCGTGTGAATGGAATCTCGTTGCCCTGTCAAATGCATGGAAAGTCCGACTTTTTGCGGGTGTGTGACAGGCAGGTGGTGGGCCGCATGGAGAGCGGGGCAGGGCAGTTGGGCTGGTTGGTCGTTGAATGTTGTCGTGTTATGTGATGTAACGTTCATTGGTTGTGCTTGTTTGTTGCTGTCCTGTCAAGCGGACTTTTCGTGGAATATAGTGCTTGACTTGGTTCTTCTAGTGGGGAATTATTGGATGTATGTTACAAGTGGTTCTCGTTTGTGGCAGAAACTACCCTTAAGAAGACTGGAGATATAAATGAAGAAAAGTTACCTATATAAAATGTCGATGGCGGGGCTCTTGTTGAGCGCTGGCGTCAAGCGGAGGCGAGCAATGAAGCTGAAAAAGCAAGGGCTGCTCTTATGTGCTGCACTCACAGGCTGTGCGCTGTCGAGTCAAGCCGAGGTGCTCTACAGCGAAAACTTCGATGATGAAGGCGGTGCGGGTCAGTACGATGCCGCCAATGGCGGCACGACGCCGGAAGTTAATATTGGCGGGATTGGCGTTCTCCAGTCGAACGCGGGGGCCTCGCAAGGCGGCGATGCCGGCACCGGTCCTGCCGCCTGGTATGTTCAGGGTGCCGG
>Ga0180120_10000141_pt1 | contig 35043 bp, 65 predicted proteins | sample CPBDNA_3_FD_129677 | JGI IMG/M metagenome (GOLD analysis project Ga0180120, IMG submission 129677) | Freshwater to marine salinity gradient microbial communities from Chesapeake Bay, USA - CPBay_Spr_31_0.2_DNA (version 2) (version 2) | ecosystem: Environmental > Aquatic > Marine > Coastal ... | reverse complement strand
TGGGAAGAGAATGATTGTTGTCCATCCTGCTATGAGCATTGTGGCGAACCTGAACACGAAACCTGCGATGAATGTGATGGAACAGGAAAGGAGGAAGAATGAATATATTTTGGATGTGTATCTTTGGGTTATGTTTAGTTATATTTTATCTATGGTGGCAGATTTTCAAACTGAAGATATTGATTACAACAGTAATATTTCAAGACAAGTCAAGAGAATTACTTGATGAGTATATGGATGATTTGAATTTTAAAGGCGGACATAACACAGAAAGGAATTAAGATGGCATCAGCGAGTCAAAGAACAAGAGATAGTATAATGGCAGTATATAGAGGTCAATTAAAAAAGTTTAGAGCATTATCAGTATATGATGATGAGGGAAACTTTTTGTTTGGGAAGAAAACTGAATTTGGTACGAGGGTTACACAGGAGTTGATAGATATAACTCAAAAGAGATTGATGGAGCTTATTAATCAAAACCTAAACCATAGAGGTATAAAGTCTATTGAGAATTACACCAACGGGCAAGCAGACAAGAAACTGTGAGTTGTGTGGCGTTTATAAAAAACACGCCATATTCTACACATTAAAGCCTCATCCTGCGATTATAAAATTGCTTGCTAATCCTGAAAACAGGACAGTATGTAAAGTATGTGCGATGAGGGAAGAGTTTGGAAGTAAGTATAAACAGAGCAAAAAATATAAGGAATGGGAAGATGGGAATAAATGATTTTATTATTGATATGAACCGTTTTGATGCAGAGGGCTTTCATAAATCTGTATTTGGGGAGGATGCTGATTTAAGTAAATCTGCACAGAGTTTAATTGAAGCCTCAGATGAGATTACAGATGAAATGTATGATATGCTATTATATCAATGGTGTGATAGAATTGGCATTATAATGACAGAGGAAGAAGCGTCAAAATATCCAAGTGTTGAGGATTGGTTAAAGGAGAATGAATAATGGTAGCAGGTGGTACACCAATAACTTCTATGAAATTCCCGAAAGGGACAGAGTTAGAGTCTGTAATATCTATCCCTAATGAAGTTTGGGATATAATTAAATATGATTTTGATGGGCATTATACCTTAATGAAGTTTACAACAAATTATAGATTTTGTTTTGGCACTTTATCCCCACTTGACCTATTTAAATGGAGGATGCAAATAGAAAAAATGTCTTCAAGTAAATCTTCTAGGATGGCTATGATTGCAGAGTTAATTGTATACAAAAAACTTGGTCATAAAGATATGTATCGGGAATACTATGATATTTCAGACGATGATGTATTTAATAGGTGGGGGTTTAAGGTAAGTTGCGTCATACAAAACAAGGAGTGGGCAGATGCCAAATAAAAGTAAAATAAAAGGGAATAACTATGAGAGATGGATTGTTAATTTTTTTGAAGCTGTCGGCTTACTTTGCAGGCGTGCTTGGGGGAGTGATGGTCGTAGTATGGGTCTTACTGAAGGAGTTGATGGCACGCTTAATGACGAGTATAAATGGCAAGCTAAATGTAAAGCCCAAATATCGCCATTTTATATCCCGAATGAAGAAGTGGATTTCCAAATCTTTAAAGGCAATAGAACAGGAAGTTATGCAACGATGACAGTTGAGAAGTTAGGTGAGATGATTACTCGGACTAATGAACTGTATCAGCATAATGAATCATTGGAAATGGAGAACAAAGAACTGAAAGATACGTTGTTTCGTGAGCTTAAATAAAGATTTTATAAGTTTCGTCAAGACTTTCGGCTGTAGTGTGTGCGGCACTTCTCCTGTTGATGCACACCACTTGGACACGATAGGTATGGGGGGCAATAGAAAGAGAGATTGCGAGGAGGATTTTTCTTGCGTTCCCCTCTGTCGAGAACACCATCAGCAATGGCATCAGCTTGGCGATACAGATTTTTACAGGAAATATAATATCAATCTATGGAAAGTTAATTATCAGATGAATAAAGGGTTTAAAAAATATGAAGGATAAAGAAAGAGCTATAATAAAAATAGCAAACGAATATAACCTGTTTAATAATCCCATTAAAGAGTACCCAAAAAAAATGAGTAGATTTGATGCTTATAATTTAGATTGCATTGTAGAGATAAAGCACAGGGCGAATGTTCAAGAATATTGGGATACCCCTGTAATTGAATTTTGTAAATACTCATTTAACAAGGAGTTTGCGAAGTTGCATAAATTGAATTTTTTATATATAAACAGAGTAGAAAATAATTTGGCTATGTTTGACATACTGCATTTAGAGAGCATAAATTATGATTTTGGTTGGCATTGGAAATTGATGCCCGAAACAACAGAATTTGACAAAACAAAAAAAGTAGACAAATATTGTGGTTTTATAAATATACAAGATGCCTGCGAAATTATCCAAATAGTATGAAGTTTACAGGAACGGTAAAAAATGGTAAGTTAAAACTCTATGATAAAGAGGGGTTTAAACGCAGTTTATCTGATTATGAGGGTGAAGTATGGCTTGAGGTAAAACAAGCCGAAAAAACGCACTCTCCGAAGCAAAACGCATACTATAGAGCTATTATAAGAGAGATTGCCAAAGAGCTTGGCTACACAGAAGATGAAATGCACAAAACAACGAAACAGTTGTTTGGGATTGAGTCCACTAAGGATTTGAATGTTGCAGATTTTTCTGATTATCTTGATAAGATAATAATTCATTTTGCACAATTAGGGTATCCTGTGCAAGACCCTCGTGGTCGATAAAGTGTATGTGTTCTACTGAACAATATATTGGACAGTAGTATCCTCCCATTGCGTTGTCATCAAGATGATGTGACCACCATATTGGTAGTACGAAAATGAACCCGAACAGCACGTTCCCATTACCAAACCTCCCTTATCTTTAATTTAACATTATAAACATTATTTGCAACTTGGTCGTATGAAAATGAGTTCATATCGAACCTTGCTATTGCAAATTGGTCAGGACTATTATTGCTCTTATTAGCTTGAAAGATGAATGGTAAATGCCCACCCATAGTACGATTCCATACTTGAGAGAAGAAATCAGTACCTGTTAAAATATCTTCAGTAACTGCTCCCTCTTCATAATTCTGGACTCCAAGATTAGGCATTATATCTGTATCTGAAAGATAGCTAAATGATAAGTCCCATACCCTACGACCACTACGATAATTCTGGTTATCGCCTAATTGCCAAGCACCATACTCTCCCCAGTCAGCAGGTTTAGTATAAGTCGCATTAGATAGAGTGCTACCCCCTTTGGTTTGAATGCTCTTAATTCCATCCATTTCTATAGACATCTTTAAATTTAAGTCAGGGGAATGTGGCATATCATAGTAAGTTCCAACAACTATACTTCCTATGCTACCCACTGTGTAGGTAGTTATAGTATCTCCAACATTATCTCCATCAAAACTTGCAATAGAAAATCCTGCATACTCTGGTGCTAAACTGTTTGGATATAGTCCATCTATCTGTGCATTTACTGAAACATTAGATGTATAGTTTTGATTTAAATTTAATGAAGTACCTGAATGTCCAAGAAATGCTACGTATGTTTTGTTGGTAAATATTCCTTCAGGTACAGTAGCTGTTCTTTCTGCTGAAACTTTAAGTGATGTTGGATTCAATCTATATGTATCGCTAATTTCACTATACCCTATTGCCCCTAAATATTCTAATATGTTGATATAAAATCTTGGTGTGCCTACATTCTGTGCCATTATACTCCATCCTCTGATGTCCACTCTGAGGTGGAAAGTGTTGTGCGTATTTCGCTATGCGTATATGTAGTAATACCCTCAAATCCTTCAGGAGTATTACCATCCCATTTTAAAATTGCTTTTGTGTCATCTACAGACTTTCTAAGTGTACTTACACTTGTCTGAATGGCTTTTGTTATTAAATCTTCTAATTGCTCATCTGTATAATCAGCAAGGGTTATTATTGCCCATTTTCTATCTACATAACTCAAGGTGTGTCCTCCTCTATATCTCCTGATACCATATTATTCATAAGACCTGCATTACCATTGACCTTTTGAAGGCTAACATTAGATATGGTAAAGTCATATTCCCTATTCCCTCCCAACCTAAAGGCTATATAATATGTATTTGTACTTGCCACTTGGAAATAATTTACATAATCCCCTGATGCAGTATGTGTACCTGCTGTAGTCGTATCGCCTGAACCACCTCCAACAGAAGTTGCAACTGCTACATCTAATTGTTGAACTAAATCATATGAATTGATAGTTGTTGTCCAAGATAGTTTATATATATCACCTGCTGTTAAAGATAAAGCCTTTCCATAAGCATTATCATTTGCCCCTACTCCTGAATCTGCATTAACTGCTGTAAACCCTGTAGCTGTAGCCCCTGTGAACCCTAATAAATCACTATTATTAAATGTTGCATCCTGTAAATTGCTACCCAATGTAGCATTTGTTTGGTCTGCAATTAATGGATAGGTATCTAAAGTTCCATCTCCCATTCTCCAATAGCCTTGAAGGTTAGCAGAATTATCATAATCGCCTGAATCAGAACTTAAATTAGTAGGTGTACCACTATTGTAAATAGCAGTTACAGCATCTGCATCCAATACAGTATTCCATAATGCAACCTCATCAATATTGCCATTCATAAACCTATTATTTCCACTATTAGAACCAATTATAGAATGGTCAGCTGAAGCATCATTGGGGAAAGCATTAGAAGCACTTGCAACCTCACTACCATCAAGATATAATTTTTGACTTCCATCGCTAACAGTTGCTGCGAAATGATGCCAAGCTCCATCATCTACATTACCATCAACAGATGCGTATGAATGCCCTGAGCCTGTATATATTACTATCCCTATCCAACCTGCTTCTTCAACTCCACTTGCGTTCATATTTACACCTACAGATAAATTAGTTGATGTAGAGCCTCTGCGACTTTGAAACATATATGCTCTTGTGCCACTTGAATTTTTAAACCAAGTAGAAATAGTTACATTTGTTCCTACCATTAAATCATCAGAATCCCCAATATCCACATAATCATCACTACCATCAAAGTTTAAGCTATAGGTGTTTACAAGTGGAGGTGGGGGAGGTGGAACATAAGGTGCATCAAATCCTTTTGAGCCAACATCTATTACAGGAACTTTAGATACCCCATTTTCTAAATTCTTTACAGTAGTTTTTCTCTTTTTAGTGCCAACAAGATATGTTCCATTACGAGTACCCCATAATGAACCATCATCTTCCCACTTCTCTCTATCTAAGCCCCAGAAATCAACCCCTTGTAAAGTAATTCTTGACCTATGCTGCTCATTGTTCCTAATGTACTTAGCAGATAGGATTCTAAGCTCACCTGTGTATGTAAAAAGTAATGCTGAAGATGTCTGATTAAGGCAAATGCCTATTATACGATTCTTATTAGCTTGGATAATCCAGTTATCTTGTGCAGGGTCTATTGTTATACTGCCTTTAAATCGAATATCAAAGCCTTGTATATTTTCTAATCCTATTACTTCGCCATTACCATAAGTTATCATAATTAATCCTGTGTTAATATATTATTAACGAGTTGAACGACATCTAAAATATTAAGCCCACCATCAGCATTTAAATCAGCTTGATTCCAATCAAGATTAGGGTTGGGGTCACCTAAAATTGCATTTACCATTTGAACTACATCTAATACATTAACAATACTATCATTATTAACATCACCAATGGGGGTTTCTGATGAAGGTTCTGGAATAGTATATGACGATAAAGTAATTGTTATTTGTTGTCCTTCTTCAAGTCCAAATGGAACATCTATATCTGCATTAACGTCATCAGCAATGCCATCCCCATTATAATCAGATTCATTCGCCCAACGTAAAGTAAAATGATTTGGTATTCCATCATCAAAATTTAAACTATATTGATGGGACACAGCCAATATATCATTATCACCAAACTCTGGATTTTCAGGTCTTTCAATGCCAGATACTTTAAAATAAAAGCTACCTGAAAGTATCCCTGAATAATCATAATCATCATCTACTAATATATTGATTGCTTGGGACATATTACCACCAATTAATTCTACATTCCCACTTATTTCAATATCATCGCCACTATATGTAGCATAATCAGTACCAGTAGGCAAAGATTCTTCTAAATGATGCAGTTGCATACACTCAACAGATACTGAATCTAAATTTTTTGTAGTAGAAGTTACCATAAACAATGGGTATCTAAATTGACCATTCACATCAGTAGTATCAGTATACGTTATGCCATAACTTTTTACACCTTGAAATAGAGTTTCAAACTTAACTAAATCCCCAATCTCCAAATCAATGTATTGTAGTGGCAGCTTAAGGTTAAATATTAAATGGTCATTTTTATATTGCTCTGATAAGAAAGATGCCAATAAATCAGCAGTTTCCTTATGTCTAATATAGTCTGATTCAAATTCTAAATGTGCATCATCAGAATCTTCAATACCATAATAATCATCAGAACCTAAATCAATAGGGGTAGTTGTTTTGAGATATGAATCTTGTGCATAGTCCTTATTGTAAGATACAGTTACCTTCTTGTAAATCTGCTCAGGCTTAGTTTTCTTAAATGAGTAAGATATAACTTCTGATTCTTTAATTGGAATAGCACCTGCATAATCACTATCATCCCCTTCTACAGTATAACTATCTTTAACTGTATTAAAACCAAAGCTACCATCATTCTTAAATTTAGGAAAGCATTTAGTAGATTTAGCTATATCTTCAATAAGTTTCTTTGATGAAATTTTCTTGTTTACAGTAAAGCCAAATTTCCAATCAGAGTGAGCTAGCTTTGCTTCTTCATATTCATTAACATCAATATTCTCGTGTCCAATCTCACCTCTAACTAAATCATAAATTATATCAATAGGGTTTTGTATAAAATCTACTTCGTAAAGTTGGTCAATATAGTTCATTAATACTGCAGAATCTGTAGTATTAAGATTAGGGTATACTGTAGCATATTCCTGTATATATTGAGGGGCTTCATTAAATAATGAGCTATCTAAAAAGTCAGCCACCTGTTCTGAATTTTCTTGAAAATAATCAACTGACCCAACTTGTAATTGAGGGTGGTCATCGAATGTATTTATTCTGCCTTTTATATTGGCGTAATAATCGTGTCCTAATAATTTATTTAGAGTGGCTATATGATATAGATGAGCTTCCTGTATAAATAAATCGTGGATATGATTCTTACTGCCATCAACTCCATTATCATAATGCGACTTTACTGCCCCTATGTTAAGATAGGAAAACTCATTCAATGTATGGAAATAGCCAAGCCCTTCCTTATTCCCCTTCTGTTGGCGTAATTCAACCTCATCCCCACTACTATAATTATTGAAACTCATTGACCCATTCAAATATATTTGCCTACCATATTCATTGTCATCCACCTGAAAGCCTGCACTATTTGAAAAACTGTCAGATGCTATGACAGGTATTTCTCCTACCCATACGCTATAAGCCTCCCATCCATCTATATCAAAATCAACTCCATCAGGATAGGATTGTCCTTCAAGAAAAGGAAGGTAACCATCTAATGTCCCCTCGTGAGGATTGGCTCTTATCTTGCAAATAATATATGTTTCGCAATCAAAATCATTCTCTAATGTATTGAGGTTAAATCTAATATAATGATAATTAGTTTGGTCATTATCAGAATATCCTTGAATCCTTATGCCTGTATTTGTAGTAAGGTCTTTAGTATAAGAAAAACCTAATTCACTATTATCAGCCAAGTCACTCATTTCCTGTGAACCTACTTGAGAATAATTTGGGCTTCCATCTGAATTAAAGGCATAATATATATCGTGAGATAAAGACTCTATATTGTCGGATGGGAAAAGGTAATCCTCCCCTTCATAAAACTTTATTACATATTGGCTACCTCCAAAAACATTCATCCCTATAAAATCCCTAATAAAAGCAGAAGAAGTTATCTCTCCCTGCTTATTCGCCAATAATTCAATTTTTGGTATAGATTCGAGGGACTTATCAGATATAGAGTTGGATGAAATCCCTATTCTGTCTGATGTTGCAACTAACCCTGAGCTATTAAAATTATGAGCCCCTATCGAAAATTCAGTAGGCTCTAACCCTGCAATAGGCTTATAGTCAATGTCTAATTCAGTAAGAGTGTCTTCTTCGTAACCCTCACCATCTTGTGTAAACTCTATAAATTCTTTACCTGTTTTTATTAATGGACACCTATCTACATATCCATAAACTATATTTTTAGGCTTATTCCTTGTTTTTTCAGGCAAATAATCATTATCCCCATACATCTCAGGTAAATCCTTATGTGCTTTTTTCTCTGTTAAATCTTCAAGTTCTACCTTGACTTTTTCATCATCGTGAGATATACGCCTAACAATACCCTTAAAAACTTCTTTAAGGTCTGACTGACTCTTAAAGTAAATAGTAGCTTCTTTATTAATTAAAGATGTTTCAGAAAGTTGGTCAGAGAATCTAACCCCCTCAAAAGAAAAGTTATTGAATTGAAGCGATACATTGGAAATCTTAAATCTTCTTGACTCTACATCAACTGATTCCTTGATAGAAGGAATATTCATAAGAATAGGTTTGCAGTAATATTGAACGTCTTCATACTCAACAGTTACATTGTTGGTTGAATACCAAGTACCATCTATCTTTACTACAGGATATAGTTGAGTATTCTTACCCTGTATATCATCTTCAAAAGACATTAAGAAACTCCTATGTCAGCACCACGCCTGATTGCTTCTTTAATCATTGGAATAGCCTCATCTTCTATAAAGTCTTGGGACATAACATTGCCTGCAAAGGATACGTTTACTGAGCCTGCACCTCCACCTGCATTGATACGATTCATTGCTTCTATGCCTACAGCATTTACAGCATTTCTTGACATTACAAATTCACCTTGCTCTGCTTCTATCATAGTGCCACCTTGTGAATGTCTACGACCACCAACAAGACCACCATCTTCAAACTTATCCATCTTCCAATGTCTTTGTGCTTGCCCTACAAGTGAACCTGCAACTGCCCCTGCTGTAGCTGCCAATGGTATTCCAAGCCAACCAAATTTAGCAATAGCATCTTCCATTAAACTTGCAATCATAGATTGTATTTTAGCTGAAATAACATCCCTTACTGCTGCTTGTGCTGCTTCTCCTGCATTGTCATAAGCCATAGCTTGAGAGAATGATGATGAAACAATCGCTTTAGTAGCCTCTTTTTCAGACTTAATTCTTTCTTTATTTAACTCCTTTATTTTTTTCTGCCCTTCCTCATACCTTTCTAATGCTGCTCTCCTAAGCTCCTCTACTTTTCTCGCTAATTCTGCCTCTCTGCTAAACTCCTCTGCAACCCTTTGATTTTCTATCTCACTTTCTTCTGCTCTTCGGGCTCGAGCATCTTCAATCGCTTGGTCTTGTCTTGCCCTTTTTTCAAAAGCAAGCCTTTCTTCTGTGGACATACTTTCAATTAGAGGGCTTGGGACATCAAGGACTGCCATCTCATCTTTTGTAGCCTTTATTAATCTATCCTTTTGGTCAATTAACTTCTTGTAACTAAACAAGATTGGGGACATTGCAACACTCGTTCTTTTCCAAGAGCCTGTTAGCCCATCATTAGCTTCTTTTGTTGTTAATAATTTTGCTGCTAATTCTCCAAGAACTAAAACTGCCACCCCCCACCCCGATGCTATCAAAGCAGCCCTGCTCATCTTGAAAGACATATTCATCGCTATAACTGAAATCCTTGCCTGTATAGCTTTTCTATTTACAAATGCAATCCCTGCTCCAAGCCCTAAAAGAGCTGTTGTAAAACGTCTTATATTATCTGTGTCTGTAAAGAAAAGGGCTAAGGATGCTAAGGCAGGCAACAATACATTTCCAATAGCCACGCCTGCATCAGCCATTCTCGCACCTGCAATCTGTAGCTTTGCGTTATAAGAAAGAACCTCATCTCCTACATCGAGGAGCTTCTTCTCTGCTGCTTCCATAGTTGCATTAAGAAACGCTTGTTTCTTTTCAGCATCACTTAATTTATCAGCACTAATTCCTAATTCTGCTGCATAAGCCTGATATGCCTCATCTGATTTAACAATAATACCAATATTATCAAGCATTAATCGAGATTGACGACCAATACCCGTAATAAGCGATTCAACTGAATGTTTAGTATCTTTACCAAGAGCAGCTCCAAGTCTTTGTGCTACATCAAACATACGAGCCATCTCATCTGAGTTTTTGCTTACGCCAAGTATCATAGCATTATTAGCCTGTTGGAACAAATCAAATTTACTCATAGTTCCATTAGTAGCAGCCCCTAATTTATCAACAGCAATAGATGCTTTTTCTGCCCCCCCTGAAAGATTTGTAAAAGCCCTTTCCATATCTTGCACTTTAGCAGCCTCTTGAGCAAACATTGCAATCTGTCTTCCACCCAATGACATTGCAAAGCTAAACAAAAGCATTTTAGAACGAAGGGTAGCAAAGGTATTGTCTAATAATCTTGCACCTTTCCTTGTCTTTCCATTCTGAGCATCAAGGCGTTTCATAGCCTGCCTAACTTTATCAATGGCTACTTTATTGCCCTTCATAGCCTTATTGATAGTGGCTTGGCTTACATCAAGTTTCTTAAAGCTGCCTACTGTATTTTTAACCTGAAGAGCAAGAGTTTGAAATGAAGCGTTTACCTTACTTGTAGATTTTGTAGTATTGTCACTTGTATTATTGAATTTCTTTTGGGATGTAGCAAGGTTCTTGAAGGCTTTAATTAATTTGTCATCGCCTTTAGCAAGAAACTTAATCGTTATGTTTTTGTCTGCTGCCATCTATTAAATCCTTTTCTTTCTTTGCAAGAGCATTTTTAATTACAAAAGACTTCTCAACCCACTTGGAAGGTTGGTCACCATATGCTCCACTATATGCAGGAACGCCAAATTCCTTACAATAAATATATCTTTGTATGTCTTTCTGATGTTCATTCTTCAAAACTTTGTTCCTACAAGAGAAAAAGGGCAACTGAGAATTGACTGACTTAGCTACATCAAACTCATTGCCCTTATTGTTCATTTGCTTAGTTTCCTCTATAAGTAGGTCAATTACGCCCCAAACATCCTCATCACAGGTAAACTCCCTAATAGGTCGCTTTCCTTCGATTAAAACAGGTAATTGAGCCTTATATGGGTAGTTATGATACTGACACCCTCCACAACCATCAGCAATTACGTTTATTTCGAGTTGGAGGGCTTCTCTTCCCCCAAGAGCAATCCTTCTTGCATCTTGAGGAATATTTCAGTTCTTTCTTCAAAGGTTAAGCCTCTGATAAAATCATCAGAAGAATCACCATCCAAGCCTCTACGCAACCAAAATGTGATGGTTGAGTGCATCATCTTTACACCTTGTGGATTACCTTTAGAATCAAACTGGTACTCCACCTTATCTAACATTTCATCCCTATCATCTAAGGACACATCTTTAAGTTTAACTTCTCTGCCTGAGTCAAGTTTTAACTTCATTTTACCTCTTATTTAATTAACAAGCAACTTCAAATAAAGCATCAGTTGAGCCAATGCCTGCCCCAACAGCCTTAACTGAAACATCTAGCATCATAGCATCACCTTCATTAAATGCAACATTAGTCATTACAGATTTAGCGAATTTAAATTCAAATTCACCATCAGAAGGCGTACTGTCAGTAGCCATAAGAGTTTGCCCCTCACCTGCTGCTGCTCCTGAAACTTGGTCGTGGAAATTCTCAAATAAGACATCTGTATTGTCATCATATTTAACTGAAAAGTCTGCTGTTGCAGATATTTCCCCAACTCTCGCTGTTGATTCATACCCTGTTGATGTAGCCCCCATAAAAACCATATCGTTTTCAATGGTTAATGAAAAGCTATTTACAAGGACATCACTAATATTAGCTAAAACTCTATAGTCTGAAACCCAATTACTCATAAAATAATTATTACTTGTAATCGCTTGGTCTATAGTTGTAATAGTGGCTTCTGTTAAATCTTGAGGTAAACTGCCTGACTTAAAGGTAGCAGAAAATTTAATTCTTCCTCCTTCAGTTCCTGCATCACCATTCAATGTTACTGAAGTACAAAAGCAATCCTTAAAGCCTAAAGTATTCCCTGAAGAGGGAGATAAATATGCAATAGAAAGAATTTGACTTGCTGTTTGGTTTTCAGTCCCTGTTGTAAATGTTTGAGAGCCTGAATCGCATTGCAGTAAATAAGGAGAAGTATCCCCTTGTGTAATATTGCCAAGCAATAGGTCTAACACCTCTGTTGTAGCAGTACCACTAACAGACATCTCCATAACTTTAGCTTTATTATCTTGGAAGAAATCAGTTGCCTGCAAGACCCTGCTTCCATTTCTTGGCTCTAACGCCTGATTAAGATTGAATGATGGGCTGCCGATAGAATCAACATCAACTGCAGTCCAATTTGTACTTGCACCACCTGACTCTGCATTAAAAGTTCCAAAATCATCTTGTTCAGCTATCAGAAACGAGAATTGTTTTGGTGAATAAGCACTCGCATTAATTGCCATTACTTATCTCCTTTCGTTTTGTTTTGTTTTTTGGTTTGTTTTTTAACTTCTTCAACCAAATCAAAAGCCTTTTTAGGAACTCTGTCTACATTGACCTCTTTGCCTAAGTTAATACTTTCTATAATAGTTGAACAAAAACCTGTATTCATAAAGCACCACCCTGAGTTTAAACCTATAGGGTTAGCCTTATCTTTTAATTTTATCTTCATATTAATCTAAATTCCCTAAGTGTTGGCATTTCCATACCCAATTAACTATATAAACATTTTCTTCTTCATCTGTACCAAGCTCTGTAGATTCAAATCTACAATTAAAAGCACTACTACTATCTGCCAATGTCATTGTAATATTGTCGTGAATCAATGCTTCTGTTCTTGATACAAATCTTAAAATATGGTCAAGGGCAGTCTTCTTGACATTAACCCCTGAAAAGACATAAAAAATATTTATAGTAAACTCTCTTGTTTCACCATTGACGCTATATTCAGATAGCTCACTACTTTGTGGGTCAAGGCGAATATACTGGCTACTTGCTGCTGAATCCTCATCACCTATATAGACAGGTAAAGTATTGCCATATTCAGCACGAAGAACAGACCTTAGTTTGTCAAGGATGTTCTTCCAATTATTAGTAAAGGCTACTGCCATCTGCGAGTCATTCTAATAGGTTTTAATGAATTAGAATCAACCTCTTCTGTCCACCCTTGAACTTCCACTTCCCAAATATCATTAAGGGCAGCAGTAGAATTAAAGTCTGTGCCTGAGAATCTTATTTGCAAACCACTTGCTAAGGACTGATAGTCACCATTGATAATTTCATCAGTAACAATCTCATTACCTTCATTCATACCAAGCTTGTCACCATCTTTAGACCATACAGAATACTTAGCAGTACCAATAGCACCTGCTGTTGTAATCTTAATCTTCAGTAAATCAAATGTACCAGTATAATGACCACGAGTATCTACAGGTCTAACTGTACCTGTATACGTAACGTCCCTAACAACCCCCTTAGAGGAATCAGATGTGTTCTGCCACGATAAGCCTGCTCTTCCATTATTAAGAGCATCAATGTTCTCTTGTGCCTCAACCATCATTGCAGAGGCTTGCTCGCTTGTAGGGTCATTGGCTCTGACCATAAGAACAGCACATAGAAGTGCAGTAGTCCGAATAATCATATAGTCAAAATTACCTGACTTATCTTTAAATTGATTGGCAGGCAAGTTAGGGTCTAACTTTGAATCTAAATATCTACTGGCATCAGTTCTAAACTGAGTTACAAGTGAAGTAAAATCTTCACCTGCCTCCATTAGGGCATCAGATGGATTGACTGATTCAGCATAGAACAAAAGAGAATTACACCCACTATTATATAGCCATTGGTTCTCTTCTGACCACTCAACACCGATATACACATCTACACCTGTATTATGTGTTACTGCTGTAGTTCCTAAAAATCCACGCTTAACAGTAATGGTATTTGATGAAATATTTGTAACAAGCATCTTTTCATCATCTATCTTAACAATATCCCCATAACCAAATACACTTCCATCTGTTACATCTATAGCTGTTTCAATAATATCAACAGCTTCGTCTGTATTTGCAGTAGAATCTGAATAGCTTTCAACTTTTTGATATGGTGCTAAATCCTCACCATCCTTAAATAGTGTTGTAACCAAGCCACTATCAAATGATTCATAAAGCTCGTATCCACTATGAGTAAATAATTGAGTCCATCCATAGACAGGAACTTTATTGTCAAACTCATCTAATTGAGGGAAGACTCTTTTTAATTCTTGATGGGTACAGTAAATTGGTGCAGTTGCCATCCAACCCCCTTAAAATCTATATAAAATTATACTTGTAATATACAACATTCTACCACATTTTACAAGACCAATAGCGTGCAGAAGTTCTATCTTTTGCTGTCGCACACCGATGCCTTGCTCTAAATGATTTACGTCTTGCAGGTGATGATTTTTTGATTCTCATATTAGGGTCACCAAAGGTAACTCTTTTAGTCTTGTTACCACTACTAACATACACCTGAAACTTTTTTCTTCCATATCCTGCTTGACCTTTAGTAATCCTTGAAGGCTTATTAAGTCTAACGCTTCTTCCTTTGAACTTTGCCATACTTTTTGCCTTTCTTTTTCTTCTTCATTTTTTTATAAGCCATTACTGTAATGCCACCACTTCTATGGTTGTGTAAATCTTGCTATTTGCACTTCTGCCTGAGATTTTAGAGATAGAGTTTCCATCTACAGCAGTATATCTATTTTCTCCACTATGTGCAGAGCCATAAGCAGCACTAACTACAAATTCACCATTTGGTGGGCATCCATTTAAATCAATAGCCCCTGTCTTGTAATTAACTGTACCACTACAAGCTCCTGAGATATTGCCCTTACCATCATCATAAAATAAGGCAGATAAGTTTTCTGACCTCACGCCTGTTGCTTTATCATATACCACATCTTCAGGAAGTCTTGCTGCTACAGATGCTTCTGCATTAGCAACAGCAGGGATTCTCCCAACTCCCCAAATATCAGTATCACCACCACTTGAGTCGCCAAGAGCAATAGCAGATGTAGATAAGTGTTGCCCACTTGTGAATCTAATATCTCCTCCTACAATTCCAACAGCAACTCTTTTCTCAAATAAGTTTCCACTTGCATAATAAGCAGCATCTAAAGCATCCTGAATCTTTCTAATAACTCCATCAGAGCCTCCAAACTTAGTATTCGCTGATGTGGTAACATCAAGGTCATAAGCAGAGCCTCCATCTACTGCTATTGTAAACTGATATGCAGTTGAAGCAGTCAATCCTGATTCTGTTGAGGCTGTAATCCCTGATAAGCCTAATTCTTGATACCCTGATTGATAGAACTTGCCACATACAGAACCTGCAACTAATCCATCAGCGACACCTTCACTTCTTGCAAACCCAAAGAAATTAGAACATTTAAATCTTCCTGAAGCATCTGATTGAGCTACTGAATACTTATCAAAATCTGCATAAGCATTAAAGAATGAAAATCTTAAAGGAGTATTATCTAAGTGTGTTGCAGCAATAGAACCATACGCACCTCTAATTACTGTTAAGGTATTACTTGATTTTGAGGTTACTTCCATCACTTCATCTTCTAATCTTATAATATCGCCTTCATAAAAGAAATCCCCATCATCTACATCAAAAGATGTATCAGTACTATTTAATGTACTACCTGTTGCTAATAATTGTGGGTCACCACTACCACCTGCTGTACCAACTGAGTTATCTACTGCTATATACATATTGGCATCAGGGACTTTGTTGTTTAAAGTATAACCATTACCAAGACTGTTTACGTCTGTTCTAAAATTAGCTTGACGTAAATTAGACAAGAATAAAAAGTCTCCTGAAGCGAGTAAATAACTTTGATAAGACAGCCCTGCTACAGTATCAGGAGCAGATGAGCCATCAGCCCATTCATTTGACTCTATTTGTATTTCAGCTCCTACAAGACCAACATTTCTAATCATCAATGCTTTTGCATTTTTAATGCCTGATTGTGCTGCTGTACCAGTAGGCTCTAATATTTCTATAAATGTATTGTGGTTAAGCCCTGCACTTAGTTCTTGACTAACCTTAAATATCTCCCTATAATCACCTGACTTGGATACAGATATTTCTTCTGTAGGAGTTGTTATTGTTAAATCTGTTGAAAATTTTGCCATTCTTATTCCTTACCTTAAATGATATACTAATTGCATATTGACTGTTAAATCTGCGTTTGTTCCATTTTGATGCACACAAGCCATTATTACTTTACCTGCATCTACATTAGCTGATGCTACTGTCATTGCACCATAATATGCCTGTTCATACCCTTGCCCATTAAATGGTAATGATTGATTGCAAAGTTCTGAGCCTGACGATAAATCACCACTTGTAGCACCATTTGCACTATCTACTGCATATTGCATAACTGAAAATTTTACAGCATCACCAGTTGCTGCATCTGCCCCAAACCATACATTACAAGAATCTATTGTTATGTTAAATGGTACATACCACATTGCTTGAGCCACATTGTTCGCAGTAGTTGATATTGTAAGTGAAGTGGCAGGGGTTGAGCCTGTACCTAATTCTACTGCTGCTACAAATCTTGCACTTCCTATAGAAGATAAAGCTGTCCAAGTATCAGCACTTGAGGGTTGTGAATTTACAGAGGTAATACAGAAGTCTTTGACTTGAGTATTTACAATATGCTGTCCTGCTCCTGCTTTAACTAAATCATTGGTTGAATCAACTAAAAGTAAATTATTAGAATCAGCATCTTGTACTGCAAATTTAGTTGAAGTATCACTACCACCTTGTACAATGGTTCTTGATGATGATATATTAAGAGATGATGCTGTTCCTTCTCCATCAACAACAGCTCTTGTAGTAGCATCTACTCCACTATTGCTATTATTCATCTGTAATAGGTCTTTATATGAACCTGCTTTTGTTTTACCTGTTAAACTCATTGAGCATTAATCCAATCTATAATTTCATTAATCTTTTCTTTGATAGCATCAATAGCTATACCCTCTTCAGTATCTTCAAGAGCCTTTTTATCTTCATCAGTATTACTTATTTTTTCAATAGACATATTAACTTACCTCACAGACTATACTAAAGCACATATAGAAATAATAGTAGGTACTATTATCAGTAGTTGTTCTTCTTAATGCAGGTAGCAACATATCACCTGCTACTAAATTTTCTGATAATCCAGTTTCGCCTAAAGAGTAAGGTCTATTTGAGGTTGCTACCACTTCTTGAGTTGAACCTATTTGTTCCATATTAAAAGTAGCATCAGAACCATACGTAGGCTTTGGAATTTTAACCAAAGCTGCTTGATATGTTTGGCTTGAGCTAAATGAACCTGTATAATTATATTCTTTTAGAGTACAATCCTTTGGCACTACAAGCTGAGGATTCCAGCTATCAAGCCAAGTATATTCTAAGGTTGAACTTGCCCTATTAGTAGACCATTGAAAGTTATTAAGCCCATAAAGAGAACTGCCATAGAACCAATTATCATATCGAGTATAAAATCTTGCACTCCAAGATTGAATCCAATATCCACCTCCACCTGCATTATCATCTACATATTGCTTGGTAGCCAATCCATCACCTGTTGTAGGAGTTTGACCCTTAGCCTCACCTGATATTTCTAAACTCTTTACTCTTGCTTTATCAGAAGATATTTCTAATGCACAAGGAGTTCCATCTGAATCCTTTACAGGCTTTAGATTTCCATCAAGTGCGTTATCTATTGAGAGGTGTTTAGGCATTATCTGAACGTAAACCCTCTACAAATTTTGCGATACCTGTAACAACAATGTTATCAATAGCATCTATACAATAAGGTTCAAGTGTTTTATTCCAAACTTTCTTAGTCCACTTCCACTTGCCTAATCCTAAAGTGCATACTACACCAAGATTATACATCCAAGAACCAAACTTGGCTTTGATGGTTGCATTAGGAATCTTTTTCAATACAAAGGCAGTTGCTGCACCTGCTACACCCATACCTGCGTAAACTGCTACTTTCTTAGTTGCTAATGCTGTTAAGGCTGATAACATTCTAATACTCCTTCTTTATTTTTAATATTACATAAACTATGTTCAATACTATAAGCAATACACCTAATGCTTCAGGGACTAATTCCCACACATTCACAACGATAGTACCTACACTTGCTCCAATAGTCTTTAAGGAATCTGTCACTTCTTTGGCTCTCCATTTATAAGGCGTGAAAGTATATCTTCAATACCCTCAATATAACCCTTAACTTCTTTAATGTCCATCTGTGTAATTTTTTGTTGGTCAATCAACTTAATGATTATACCCTCTAACCTGCGAAACTGATTTTCTAAATCATCAACTAATTCGTTTTGAATCCAAGTCTGCTGCTTCCAAATAAAGTAGCCGAAAGCTATTGTTATTGCTATGGGCAATCCATATTGGTCTATAATGTTTAAATCCATTACTTGCCCCCATCTATCACTTCACCCCAAACAGTTGTTCTGCCATCATAAATCTCAACAACATCAACCTTAAAGTTTCCATTCTTAAACCAATCAACGATTGCAAATGCGTGATTCCAATTAGTGAGGTTGCCTCTAAGCCAATCTTCGTCTTTTTTAATATCTTTCAAACATCCTAATGACCAAGCAGATAAAGTCCCACCTAATCCTGTTTCTGTAAATCTCTGCAAGTCGTGAGTGTGCCCATACATAACAGACTCTTTATACATAGCTAAATGTGCTTTAGCGTGATGTACGCCTGTTCTATGCCCGTGAGTAAAATTCAGCTTACCTATCTTTAAAGGTCGCTTCCTGAAATAAGGATGAAACTTATATCCCCTCTCCTTCAGGTTTAATGCGTTCTGTGTAAGAAAGCGAGGTCTTGTTTCTTTTTTGGCGAACTTATCTAACCATACCTCGTGATTTCCTTGAACAAAATGCCGAATCTCACATCCGACTATGTCTAAAGACCTATCAATTTGGCTCATCCCATTATTCACCTGTTTGACCGATTTATCTAACATCGGGATTAAAATATGGTCAGGTGGTCTATCTAAATCCTTCCAATGATGATTCCCAAACAATTCCCATTCTCCTGTATCGCCTAAGTCAATATAGATGTCAGGCTTCACCATCTCAATAGCCTTACATACTACATTAATGGCTCTTTGGTCGTGAAGAGGGAAATGCTTATCAGGGGTTACTATCGCCCTTTTAAGAACTGATTTTCTCAGACTGATTCCTTACTATGTTTGATAATTCTTCTGCTCTATTAGGCGTTTGTCTTGCCCATAAGCTGTCAAGCATCTCATCAGCAGCTTCTTGCCACTCACCCTCTTGCAGGGCAGAGATTGCTTTCCTAAATTTTGAAACGCCTGTAATACCAAGCTGATAACACATATTTAAAACTACTTCTTGAACTTCCTGTGGCATATCTTCAAGCCATTGAAAGCGAGAATTAGCGTTACGTTGTAATTTTTCTAATTTTCTAATAAGGATGTCTTCTGCAATATCCTCATCTAATACTAAATCTTTTATTGCAAATCCATACCCTATAGTAGGTATGCCAAGAGAATCGTCATAAACGTGTTCAACAAATCCCTCGTGGTGCTTAATCTTTTCTAATAAGTCTTTCATTTAGACTTGATAGTTTTTTTACTCTTTTTAGGAGTTGGCTTTGATTTAGATAATACCTCTATATCAAACCTTCCATCGCCCTGCAGGTTTGATAAATATTTCTCGCCAATAGAATACTCGATGTTTGAATTATACCCTGATGGGGTTTTATTACCCTTGAAAACAACCTTAATATCTTTCATAAACTCTCCACTTTAGTATAGGGGGGCTATTGCCCCCCATATACATTTTATAACTAACTACTCTACCAAGCTGTAGTGCCTTCTTCAACAATTCCCCAACATTTAGTTTGGGAAGCATCTTGAAGTAATGATACGCCATAAATAGTATCACCTACTAATTTATGTGCTATGTAATCCATATCATATTTAGAGTTTACAGTTGGAGCTTTGCTGTAGGCTATACCTAAAGCAGACCTATGCAATAAGAAACCACCAAGAACATTGGCGTTATTTAAAGCACCATCATCTGAATCTACTGCATCATTATGGTTTGTAGATGAAATGTTGTTAGAAAGGAATACAGGCATACCCATAATATTTCCAACTTGACCATTAGGAACATCTACTGCAGCTGTTTTAGAAATGTGAATAAAGTCATCAATTCTAAATAGTGACGCATATAAAGTAGGGTTAAGAACTAATACACACTCATTAAGTGGAGCATTGTTTTCCATCGCTACTTTACTCATATGTGCCAATGTTGCAGCATCAATAGTTTTAGCTACTGTGTTACCGGCAATATTGATACACTCTGTTGTGCCTGCCAATGCTGCCTCAATAGCTACCTCAACGCCCAATCCTAATTTATACCCAATAGAATCTGCGTACATAGAAAGTAAATCAGCACTTGACTGAACTACACCCATATCTTCAATCATAGCTGAAGCATATTGATGAGAAGTTAGTGCAATACTTAATTTATCTTCAGTAGCATTAGTATAATTAACAGGAACGTGAGGAGCTTTAGTCGCTGCATCTGCTACATCTGCTACAGATGGAATGTGAACTTGGTCACCACCACCTGAAACAAGTGAAGAAAAATCAGTTGCTAAGTTGCCCATTATTAAGCTCTTTTTAAAAGAAGCTCTTACTGCATCTGCCCATATTTCAGGGATAAATACTGCTAATTCAGTATCTGAAGCCTGCGATGCTGCAGGATTCGCTAAACCTGTAGTTGTTGCCATTTATGTTACCTCATTTTTGTTTTTTTGCATTAGCTATAATTGTATCCCAATTATCTTTTTTGTCCTGCATACTCATCTTAGTCCAATCACCCAAAGGCTTTTCAGGCTGTCTTGAACTTCCTGCGACTTCAGGAACATTAGCTTTTGCATTATTAATTTTATTAGTTATAAAAGAAAGGGTGTCAAATGGCAGCTCTGCCAATTTTTCCCTATCCTCTTCAGGGTGTAGCTCTAAAAGTTTAGCTCTTTCATTAGCTTTAAACTCTCTTGCCCAATTAGCATCCTCAGCATCAGCCTCAGCATTAGCTTTGTATTTGGCAATCAATTCATCTTTCTTGCCATCTGCTAACATTTCAGCTTCTTTCTGTGCTTCTATTACAGCTTTGAGTTTTGAGTTTTCAGATTCTACTTCCTGTGCCCTCTTACGATACTTTTTGCTTTCTGCAATTAATGCTCCTTCAGGCGAATTTGTAGGAGCTTCTTGTGTAGTTTCCTCACTTACTGTTTCGGTAGCTACGGATTGTTCTTCGGACATACTGTCCTCCTATATATTGTTATTTGGAAATTGTACCATACAATATGTTGCATAATACAAGTAGGATAACTTAAATTACTTTACTTGTAAGATGCAAGTATTAATGGATAATCAAATACAATATAAGCAGCAATGGTTTGACTTTATGGGCTACAAGCCCCATTTAGGTCAAAGAAAGCTCCATTTTCCCGATAAAGACACAGCGAGATTCTTCGTTATGGTCTGTGGAAGGCGATTTGGTAAAACCACCTCGTCTGCGATGGAAGCAACCTATTATGCCTCACAGCCAAACAAAAAAATATGGTTAGTTGGGTTATCCTATGATAAAGCAGACTTAATGTTCAGAGAAGTATGGCAAAAAATGGTAATTGGTCGTGCTAATGACATTGAAAGAGCCTCTGAAAAAGAAAGATTTATAAAATTTAAGTGGGGAACTACTGTAGAGGCTAAATCTGCTGATAATCCTGATTCACTTGTTGGAGAGGGGTTAGATTTACTCATTATGGATGAGGTGGCTAAAATGAAGAGGAAGATATGGGATATGTATCTTTCGCCAACCTTGTCTGACAGAAAAGGCAAAGCAATATTCATTACTACCCCTGAAGGGTTTAATTGGATATATGATTTGTTCTTGCTTGGCAAAGAAGATGATTTATGGGAATCTCATCAAGCCCCAACTTGGGATAATGATGTAGTATTCCCTGATGGGAAAAAAGACCAATTCCTTGTTGAACGTAAACGAAATATGTCTAAAGAGCTTTATGAGCAGGAGTATGGGGCAATGTTTACTTCGTTTGAGGGCAGGGTTTATCCCTTTGATAGGGCTTTAGATATGGGAGAGTTTCCATACAATCCTAATTTCCCGACTTTTTGTTCGATAGACTTTGGATTTAGGATGCCTGCAGCAATATGGTTTCAGACTTATATGGTGGGTGGATTAATGCACATAAATGTAATAGATGAGATTGTACACAAGCCAAACATTAAAACTGACGAGTTCGCTGATATGATTAAAAATAAACATTACTATGTAAGGGAATATTATGGTGACCCTGCAGGTATGCAAGCACAAGGACAATCAGGATTAGGGGATATTGAAATTTTTAGACGTAAAGGCATACACGTAAGAAGTATTAGAGATAAAGTGTCAAGGAGTATTGCATCAGGAGTAAGCCACGTTAGAGGGTTTATAGAAAATGCACAAGGACAGAGGTTTGTACATTTAGACAAAAAGTGTATGGGGTTAGCAGAAGATTTAGAAAATTACAGATACCCTGAGTCAGGAGAAGGTAAGGACTTAAAACCTGACCCTGTTAAGGATGGAAGGCACGACCACAGTATGGATGCTTTCAGATATTTCTTTTTAAATAGATTTCCAATTAGACAACGAGAGTTAGGAGTAATTTCACGATGATGAATCCGATGGACATAATACAAGAATCGGTCAAGGACTATAAGTTAAATATGGCAAAAGAAAGGCGAAATGAGATTCGCAAGCTCCTTGATTACTATACAGGCACAGAAACAGAAAAATATATTGATGATTACTTTTCTGCTGATGCTTTTAGAGAGATTCCCTTGTATAATGCGAATTTTACACGCAGGTTTATCAACAAGATGTCAAGAATTTACACAGTAGGGGCTTCTCGCAATGTGAGCGAGTCTTACTCCTCTTTGACTCGTAAAAAAGACACTAAAATGAAGCACATTGAAAGAATGACTCGTCTTGTAGGGTCTGTAGCAACGCAAGTTGTTTACCGAGATGACCTCCCCCAACCCTGCTTTGATTATAGACCTGTTTATTACTTTGATGTGCATCTTGGCGAGAACCCCTTTGTGCCTGAAGCAATAACATATCCGATAATGATGAACGTAAGCGATGTTTCTGCTACCGAAAAGCTACACTATGCTTATTGGGATAAAGAAAGATATATACATTTTGATGAAGACGGTAATATAATGGGCGAGTATGAACACGGATATGGCGTAATACCATTTTTATTCACCCACAGAGAAGACCAAATTGATTCTTTCTTCGTAGAAGGAGCAAATGACATTGTTAGCTGCAATGAGCAGGTAAATATAACGATGACAGAGCTTCAATTAGGCTTGAGATTCCAAATGTTTGGGCAACCATTCATTACAGGGATGTATGGGGATAAGAAATTAGAACGAGCAGGGAGTGATACAATACTTGACTTACCCGAAGGGTCTACTTTTGGTATTGCTGCTCCTGAAGGCGATATTCAAGCAGTAATTGAGTCTGTTAAATTTCAGTTGGACTTAGTTGCTCAGAATAACCATCTATATGTGCAATTTGCTCAAGATGGTGGAGAAACTCCATCAGGAATTGCACTCAAGATTAAAGATTTAGAGCGTTTTGAAGATTACCAAGACGATTTAGACCTTTATCGTATGTATGAGTATGATTTATATGATATTGAGAAAAAGATTGCATCATACAACAATATTTCTTTACCTGAAGAGTTGAAGATTGACTTTAAAGAGCCTGAGTATCCAAAAACAGTCCAAGACCAAATCTTGATGGATGAGCATATGCTAAATCATCATATGATTGATGAAATTGGGCTGCTTATGAAATATAACGGAGATTTAAGTAAATCTGAAGCCGAAGCTATCATAATGTCAAACAGAGAAGCTATGGAAGATGAGCATTTACAAGCTATGAAGGAAGAGCCTACAGCAGAAGAAACTGATGCCTAAGATAGAAATAGAAACTAACTTTAGCTTTCCTAAACTTGCAAAGAAATATAAGGAACTAAAGGAAGAAGTTATGCAAGACCTCATAAAAAGGGAAGCAGAAACGATGAAACACAAGGTTTCTACAGGAACTACAGTCACAGGAAAGCCGATGCAGCCTATCAAGGACTCTACTGTGCTTATGAGAGGCATAAGGAATCAATCTATGAATAAACCTCCATTAAACGCATCAGGTCGGCTTTTAAATAGCATCAAAGCTACTAAAAAAGGCGTATCTCTAAAAAAATATGGAGTGTATCAAAATGATGGATATACACCAAAGAAAATTCCTACAGGTCTAAGTAGGCAAGCTGTAAAGAAAGCAAAGACTAAAAGGGGCGTATTCTTTAAGAATAACACAAAGAATATTAAAGTGCCTGCAAGACAGTTTATACACACAGATAAAACATTTACTGTAAGGAAAAAAGTTTTACGGAAGTTTCTTAGGGGTATTCATAACGCACTAAAAAAATAAAGGAGAAGTATGAAGATATTTAAGCTGTTCAAGGAAATGAAAGACGTACTTACCTTAATTTTTACTCAAAATATAGAGATAACCCACCAACTTGCCTCAGTACAGGCACAATTAGACAGAATGGAATCAAATTCACAGCCGATATACGAAGAGTTTGAGGATGAACACAGAGGCGATATAAGAATTACTAAAGAAGTCTACAACGAAATGTGCGAATACCTTGAAGAAGACGAAATAGAACTAATGGGGCTTACATAAAGTCAGCGTACTTACTATTCCTCTCAGGAATTACAAATTCTGCATAAGTATCACATTTTGGGCAAGTAAAAGAAGTAACTGTACCCTCACCCTCGTACCCACACTCATCAAAGTGAAAATCATTACCCCAAATCATATCTGCATCGCAATTATAGCACTTAATCATCTTTTTTATCCAATTCTGCCTTTAAATAGGCTTGAAAATCCTTATCATCACCCTTAAATCCAACATACATTGAAAATAAGGTGTTATATGAGGAAATCTTCTGTTCTAACATCGCAACATTGGCAATTAACCTTGCTACAATGTCCTGAAGCTCTTTTTTAGTGGCTTTAGTCTTCGCCATTCTCTCTCCTTACAATTTCATCTTCCCAAGCCTTACGCTGTCCCTTTGTGGGTCTTTTAGCTTTTAAAGGCTCTACCCCTACAGCTTTAGCTCGCTTCTTCCATTCATACCATATCTTCTGCTTACGATTGTAATCCTGTCGCTTCACTTCTTCTTTTATAGATATTTGAATCTTCTTTTTTTCTTCACGCACTCTCGCAATAGGACTTTCTTTCTTTCGCTCAGGAAGGCTTATAGCTTCTATCTCTTCAGAGATAACATCCATACCTTCTTCAATAATCTCAGCATCAACAACTTCGGCATTATCAACCTTCTTCATAAATTTTTCAAAAGGCGAATCTATAGTTACATTAACATTCTTAACTAACTTCCCACTATGCTCTAACACTAACCTCCCTGCTTGTACATTACCACTCTTAGCCTCCCTAACCATAGCCATTAACACAGCAGGCAACTCACCACCAAACTCAACCATATACCTATCATATATAGCTTCCATAAAGTTAATATTCTCACGCCAATTCTTAACAGCTTTAGGGGTAACCCCAATCATTGCAGCAACCTCAGCAACAGTTAAGTCAGGTTGTGTGGCAAATAACTCCACAGCTAAGTCTTTTTCAGGTCTTTTCATAATCTTAGTCATACCCAAATCTATGAATTTTAATAGATACCTTCAAAGTTATTTTGATTTCATTTTTTCATAGTTAGTTTTTGCATTTTATAGGGAATGGTGACCCCCCACCTGAAATGTCGCCTATCCCCTCCTACCCCCTAAATGAGAATCTATCTCAATTAGAATATATTTAATAAACAAGTTGTTTGTTAGTTTTATTTGTTGTATAGAATGTAAATGAGAATGAATCTCAAGGGCAACTCTCACGTCTACAACATCCCAAACAATTAAACAAGAAAAAAGAAAAATTAACTTAATCGAAGATTTTACTTGACTTTGTCAGTTCAATATATGAGGCTCAAAATAGCCCTTTAAAGGCTCGATTTTGTTTGAGTAGTATGCTACCCCCAAAACATCGAGAAATCAATTCTCAGGAGGAGGATAAGAGATGACAGGGGTATTATAAGCGACTTAACGCCCCTATTTAAACCTCATTTGACCTAATACCCCCAAATAAACGCTTTTTATGCGTAGCATCGAATTTTTTTTTGCTATTTTCTCCTCTATAACTTCAAATTAATTTGATTAATTGGTAATAATATGCAAATAATTACTTGCATTGAATAGGGGTAAATGTTATATATTTTCTTATCATCAAAAAGAGTTGATGACGTTATTTGACAGAGGTGTGAGAGTTGGACAGGCTGAGAACTGAGAAACCAACCAAAACACACCGACACACACCAGAGTCATTAAGGGGTGCTTGTAAGGTGCGAATACTTACAGGAGCTACAAAGAGCCTCACGCAAATAAACCAAGACAGGACAGAATAAAGCGGATTGAATAGAGTGTTTTAGAATACAAACTAATATAACCAAGTGTTAAATTCTCCTCCTGTAAACTAACTGCAATTCCGCAACGGTTACAAGTCCGTATAAATAGTGAGTACAGAACAAAACAGGAGAAAAAAAATGATAGTAATTAAAGATTATTATGGTGAAAATATGGATTTAACTTTAAAAAATGAAGATGAAACCCATTTTAACACCTTAGCTAAACTTTCAAAATCTGAACTTATTGGAAGGATTATTGCCTTGAGAAAAAACAAACAACAATAAACAAGATTAACGCCCTTAAGGCGTTTATAACTTAAAATATCGATTAAATAGGGGCGTTATACTGATGAGATTACCCCGTAACAAAACAGGAGAAATAAAATGATAGTAAATACACAATTTGACACCGATTCACATTTAAATGATAACAGAAACAGTTATTATGATATAACAATAGAAACAAGTAACACTTCTGTAAATATGGTCAATAATTCTAAAAATTTTAGTGATGATGAAACATATATTACAATTACTTTAAGTGATGGGCGGAAAATGACTATAAATCAAATAGGCAAATATGTAGTTATGCCTAACGGTAACAAGGTCTTGATAGACTAATAAAGGGCTTTTAATGGGTTAGCCTTATAACCCATACATAAATTAAAATATCGATTAAATAGGGGCTTTATGCTGATGAGATTACCCCATAACAAAACAGGAGAAAATAAAAATGATGGATAGATATAAACAAAATCTTAGAGTAACTGATAGTAACGTGTTTTCATATGATACAAAGGTTGCTGATATTGACCATTTAAACAAGACTATTACGCCTTTGGGTTGGTGGTCTGTTACTACTTCAAAACATATTAATTATGTTGGTCGTGAGTATGGTTACAAGGTTATAAAATAGTGTTACTGATGAGGTCTAAATGACCGAAACCCTCTTCGGAGGGTCTAACACATAAACAGGAGAAAAAAATGAAGTTAAAAAATATCAAATTACTATTTGTAGGCATATTCTTATTTCAAGCCATAACCTTTATTATAAATGGGTCTAATATTATAATTAGCCTTTTATATTTTATAATGTGCGGTTTGACTGTGGAATTTCTAACCAATAAAAAAGAGGTATTATAAACAATAAACAGGCTTTTAATGGTTGAGCCATATCAACCATAATAAACTTAATATACCGATAAATATGGGCGTTTATCTGATGAGGTTACCCAAATTATAAACAGGAGAAAACAAAATGAATACTATAAATGTACCTATTGAAATATCTGATGACCAAATTGATTCGTGGGCAGTAACTGCTTTTGAAGGTGGGATTAATTATTGGTGTGATGGATTAAAAGTAAAAAATGGTGATTATAAAGGGGCTAAATATGCTTCTCACTCTTTATCTAAGGGTGCTACCATTATAATGGAAGGTAAAGAAATCACAAAGCAAAGTATATTAGATGCTTTGGCTAAATTGCCTACGATTGAGTATAAAAAAGTATATAACCGCCTTTTAAATGATGGTGAATATGATGCTTGGGATGCTGATGTATTATTTCAAGTGGCTTTATATGGAAAGGTTGTATTTGGCTAAGATTAACCGCCTTAAGCGGTCTACAGATTAAAATACCGATAAATCGTGGTGCTGTACCGATGAGGTTGCCACTTAATAAAACAGGAGAAAATAAAATGTATCATTCAAGTAAAGTATATAGTAAAAATTCTTGGTCAGCATCAAGAAATAGAATTGCTGATAAAGATATGATTATAACTGAAATCTTTGATTCATTGCATTGTAATGTTGACAATCATAACACTATGTATTTTAATGACTTTATGAAAATGGCTATGCAATTTGATGAAGAACTTTATAGCGACAATCAAGATTCTGATTGGTATTATAATAATATCAGAAAAAATCTTAAAAAACTTAATGAGTTCACTCTTATATTCTTATTGAATTGCTTAACTGCTATTAACAAATAGCAAACAAGATTAACGCCCTTAAGGCGTTTACAGATTAATATATCGATTAAATTGTGGTTCTGTACTGATGAGATTACCACACAATAAACAGGAGAAAATAAATGAATGAATTACCAATATTTGCTTACTATGTACAACCTATATATCAAGCACAATTAGACATAGGCGATAAAGTGCCTGTAATAATTGTAAAAGATGGTGTAAAAGGCTATTTTAAGACTGATTATGAGGTTTCGTCTTGGAATGAATTAAGTGCCTTAAATGTTGATATAGGTTGCACAATAGAAGATGCTTATGTTTTAGGTAGTTTGTCTATATTCCCAAATGGAGATATTGACAGATTATATGGATTGACAGATAGGGTATTTTCAAATAGAATAAAATAACAAATAGGTTATAAATCGGCTTGGAGTTTTTAGTGGTTCGATTCCACTACCGATTTCAAATCACAATTAAGTGATTATAAACAGGAGAAACCAAAATGAAAGTTGCAAAAAAATATGTTGATGCTCATATAGAGGCTAATGAGTTGGAGCGTAAACTTGCTGATATTAAGGCTAAAGCTAATTACTATTGGAAATTAAATAGGAATAATGTGCTTTATAGTGGTACTAAATCAACAGAAGATGGTGAATATTGGACTAATTGGTGGGTGTTTGATAGTTGTTTAACCGATGAGAAACTATATAAGAAAATGATTGAACTCGGTATATCATCTAACCTTGATAGAGGCGTATGGGATGATAATGATTGGGATTGTAGTGGATTACCACTTGTCAATCAACCCCAAATCAGAAGAACAAAAACACGAATATTAGTTACCCAAGATGGGTTTATTGATTGTTAGGTATAAATGGTTATTAGCAAGGTTCGATTCCTTGCTATACCTCAAAGGACAATTATGTTCTTATAAAACAGGAGAAAAAAATGGCTAATATGAGTTATTGCAGACACGAAAATACAGCGTGTGATTTAAAAGATGTTGTAGAGAAATGGGATGATTTTGATGAGAGTGAGGCTTCAGAATATGAGATAGAGGCAAGGAAAATCATAATCAAACTTTCACTTCAAATATGTGAAATGAATGGAGAAATATAAAAGGTATAAATGGTTATTAAGGGGGTTCGATTCCCCCTTATACCTCTAACTCCTGTGTCCTCACCGAGAGGTGGGGGCTTGGAGTAGGCTATATGGATTGCCTTTAAAATCCTAAAACAACAGGAAAGGAATTATAAATGGAACGTGCTATGTTAAGTATAATAACGCAAAATGAAGAACTCTTGCGAGAGTTGAAAGTAGAACAGGATAAACAAAAAGCAAAATTACAGAATATTATGGATACTGTTGATAGCCTAATGGATTTTGTAGATACAACAAGAGAGGAATTATAAAATGAATGATAATTATAAACAAGGTTATGCAGATGGTGTATCAGATGTACGCAACAAATTAATGATGCAAGTACACGATATATTAGAATGTGAAAGAGAATCATATGCTAATGGTGGAGAATCTGATAAAAACTTGCAAGGTTGGATAGAGTGCCTTGAGATGTTAAAAACCCAATTAGGAGAGGAATTATAAATGAGAAAAGAAATGAGTGATTTCTTAGTATATAATAGGGGAGATTTAGTAAGGTGGGGAGATGGAAGGTTAGTTATATTTTCTGACTATACTTACAAATCGCAATCTGAACTAATAAATGAAAGGGAGGACTTAGAGGTTGGCGATACTATTTCTTGGGCGAAAGACCTTCCTAAAGATATATTGGCTGAATATCAAAAACAAATAGAGGAATTATAAAATGAATAAGCATAAGGTGAGTAAAGCAAACTGTTTAGAGGCATTAATGTATTTTCACCAACAAGGCTTCATAGAAGACCTTACAAGTGATAAGAGATATTATGTAAATATACTTCTTAAGAAGGTGGCTAATGACTATAACATAGAGTTGAAAGGAATAGATAATGAAGATTTTTAAGTTACTCAATAAAAAGGAGGAATTATAAATGAAAAATACATTACCAAGAATGGGTGGGGGCTATATTCCTAAAAGAACAAATAAAAGAAAAGCACCCTTGAAACATCAGATGATTTCTTTTTTAAGAGATTATAAAGATATTGGATATGCACAAGACTGTCCTTTGAGTGTAATTAAACAAGTATTTGCAGACAATGGTGGTTTGGAGTGGTGGAAAAATAAAAAGGAGGAATTATAAATGAGTTTCAATGTTAGAGAATCAATATTGGCGTATTGGGAGATGCTTAAATTTTTCGGAGTTTGGGCATTGATGATGGGAGTGGTTTACATAATAGCGAGGATTATAAAAGGATGAAAAATGTTATGCTTGACAGAGTTGGCATAAGAGGTGAGATAATAAAGGACATTATGCTAAGAGAACGCCGAAACAAAAAGAAATCAGAAGATGAAATGCAATCTGCACACATCTTATTCCTAAGAAATGAAAACAACTTGATAAATGAGCAAAGCAAAAGGAATCCCCCCAAGACACAAAAAAGAGAACAGCCTACTTTTGTCTATATAATAAAGGCTATTGGTACATCATTTTACAAAATAGGGATAAGTATTAATCCTCAAAAAAGGCTATATGCCTTACAAACTGCCAATCCTAATAAATTAATGATTGTAAAAAAGTATAAATTTCAATCTAAACTTGAAGCTACTGCGGTAGAAAAAGAAATGCACAGGCATTTAAAAAAGCATATATGTTTAGGTGGTACAGAATGGTTTCGTAATGAAAAAAATATTATTGACCAAACTAAAAACTTAATAGAAGAAAGGTTAAGTGTATGATTATATACGATACTATAAAATGGCTGAATATTTTTATAGTCTTAAATCCATTTTTAGCGATGGGTTTATCTATAATGATAGGATTAATGCTTGATAGACTTTACTTGAGTTTAAATCTTAATAAAACGCTTATAAGAGTATTGACGTATTTAGGGTTGTTTATATTCTCCCTAATTACCTACTCTCTTATATTCGCTCTATGGTGGAAGTCTTGAATTGGATAGAGGAATCCTACCCCTACTGTTTAGTAAGGTTAGACCCTCTATCCTACTCGCTCTACGGAGCCAAGCCTTAGAAATGGATAAGCATATTATAATTCACATATATACTCGGCAGATTCGAAAACAGGTGATTCTGTTTGCATCAGGCGTTATCTACTTCGGAATACCTTGTGGCTTTGATGCACCCCTTTTAGTAACCACTTTAACAACCTACACCCCTAAAAGGGTTTCGCACAAAAAGGTGCAGGGCGTGAAATATAAAACAAATACTACAATATAGCAAAGGATTTATTTTTCTTTGCTTATTTTAAGAAATATCTTGCAAGTATAAATTGAACCATTATAAATTACACACATATCAGAAAGGGAATAAAATGGAAGTAACAGCAATAGCGAGAGAAACATTGGAAATCAGAAAGACACGAACATTCTGTGGTAACGCATATACCTATGAGATTATAGTTGATGATGATTCAGTTATAACTATATGGGCGTATGATAGAGATGGAGTTAAAGTTGAACAACATTAAAGAGTATATTTTAAAGAGTGGGTACAAGAATACTTATATTGCCGAGCAGTTAGGTGTTCACGATACCGAGATAAGTCAATGGATTTCATCACGAAGAACTCCTGATAGAGGCAAGGTCAGAGATATGGCTAAACTTTTGAGGTGCAAGATGACTGATTTATATCCAAACATAAACGTACTAAGAGAAGAAAGGGTAAATGATGGAAATTAAGGATTTAGCTGAGAAGTTTAAACTTGACCCAAAGAATGACTTTTGGAAGCATAAGCAGAGTGGTAAGTGGATTATAACTCACGATGCGTGTGAGAAAATTGCATCAATGGAGGGTATAGTTCTTAAGGGATGGGAAACCCTAAATAGTGAGAGAGATTTTTGTAGGTTCTTGATTACTATGGCTAAGGGCGATAAAGAGATTGCATCTATAGGTGAGGCAAGTAAAGAGAACTGTCAATCAAAATATTACGGTTCTATGGCTGAAAAGCGTGGAGTTGATAGATGTATCTTAAAACTTATAAATGCCTACGAATATGGTATATATTCGGACTCAGAAGCTGATTCCTTTAAAAAGCCTGTTATAAAACACGACCCTTATGCAAAGCATAGGGATGTTGAGCAAGAGCCATTGCTTTCTAAGGCTCAAGGCAGAAGGATTATTGAACTTGAAACTGTACTTACAGGTCAGATTAAACGACCTATTGACTTTACAAACTTAACATTTGCTGATGCAGATGTTTATATTACAAAGTTAGAAGGGATGAAGAATGAATTGTCCGAAGTGTGATTATAAATTGGAAGAGGGGGAGTGCCTTGCTCACGGTGAGTATGATGTATCAGAACCCTGTATGGTCTGTGATAAATGCGAAGAAGCATTTTCATTTGACGAATTAGAAGAGGAGTGGTAAAATGGGTAAAATAATAAACCTAAAGATAGACGTAACTAAGTTAGATAAAGAGAAGTTCTTTGTTGGTAAAAAAGGAACTTATACTAATGTAACTGTTGCTGAGAATATGGATGGTGAGAGTGAATATGGTGATACGCACTATGTTTATGAAACACAATCTAAGGAAGACCGTGAAGCCAAGACACCTAAGAATTATCTTGGTAATGGTAAAGAGTTTGTATTTAATGGTGGGAATGGAACTCCTGCTGTTGCTAATACAGTAGATGACGACTTACCATTTTAGTCTAAATATAGTTATGGGGGGATTAATTCCCCCCTTTATCGAAAGGGATATATGAGTATGGAATGGGCAGTACCTACTGTCGAAAGAGAAAGAAGTAGGAAGGAAAATGAAAAAAAACGCAATAGTGCTGATGGAGAGCAAAGCCAAGATAAGAGAATATTATATTGCACGAACTGTAAGCATTGCTTTCAGAAGAATATATTTTCAGCCAAGAGATTTTATGAGGGAAATGAGATAGAGGTATATGTAGATTTCCCATCAATAGGGAAAGAAAGGGTAGATTCTTGTGCTAATTGCGAATAAAGGGGAAACTATGGGAAAATTTGATGATTTTTGGGCTATATACCCACGAAAGAAAGAGAAGAAGAGGGCGAGGGTATCTTTTAATAGATTACCTAAGAAAACTCAAGCAGAATGTATTGAAGGTGTTAAGAAATACATCAAGCAAATTGAGATACAGGGAACTGAGCCTCAATTTATAAAACATCCATCTACTTTTATAAATGGCGAGAATTGGGAAGATGATTTCGAGATTGAAGTTACAACAGTTAAGAAGATTTTAGCCACCGATTATAAAATGGATGCAGTAGGTTCTTCAAGGATAGGGTACTGTTCAGCCTGTGGCAAGAATGACTTTTATGACAAATTTCAAGTACACCAAGAACAGAGTAGTTGCTGTGGGAGAAATGTAACTCCGACTCGTCAGCCTGCTTAACAAAGGAACACAAGATGGATGAAGAATACCAAAAAGAAGAAGCCCTAAAGGATATAATGGTCAAGAACGACAGGATTAAGGTTCTTGAGAATGAGGTTAGTATCCTTCAGGCTCAAAATAAATTGTTGAGAGAGGGTTTAAGATGTTCTGTTGAGGGTAAGAGTTATAAGATAGCAGAACAATGTTTAGAAGAATTAAGGCATAGTTAGGGCTACCCTTTCCCCCTTTAAGCAAGGTTCTTTCCTGTCCTTGCTTGACTATGCCATTCATTAAGGCTCTAATTTGCAATCGCTGAACACACCCTATCACGGGCTGAAAGCGTAGGGAATTGCATCTCCTAATATGTTTCACTACCGATATAGCATATTATAAAAAGAGCCTTTTAATTACCCAAAGAGAGCCACATTTCATTTCAATTTCAAGTGAGTTTGCTGACCACGAATTAGCAGAGGAACTTTTGAAGTGTGGCTATGGGTATAAATAAGGAGTAATAATGAAGAGAAAAAGGAAGTCTATGGAAAAAGCATTAAAGCAGGGAGGGTTTGTCAAAAATCATCCTATTTTTTTTAAGGCAAAAGAGATAGATTATTGTGGTGAATGTGAAGGAGATGGTTATATACAGATGAGTTGTTGTGGCGATGATATGAAAGGCAGATGGGAAGAGAATGATTGTTGTCCATCCTGCTATGAGCATTGTGGCGAACCTGAACACGAAACCTGCGATGAATGTGATGGAACAGGAAAGGAGGAAGAATGAATATATTTTGGATGTGT
>Ga0180120_10000138_pt1 | contig 35166 bp, 46 predicted proteins | sample CPBDNA_3_FD_129677 | JGI IMG/M metagenome (GOLD analysis project Ga0180120, IMG submission 129677) | Freshwater to marine salinity gradient microbial communities from Chesapeake Bay, USA - CPBay_Spr_31_0.2_DNA (version 2) (version 2) | ecosystem: Environmental > Aquatic > Marine > Coastal ... | reverse complement strand
TTATTAAATGTATTAGATGCCTTAGCAATATCTGATGATGAAGATGCTTTAGCACAAGCAACTAGTACACAAATTTCAGGAACTTTATTAGGTAAAGACCCTGATACACAAATTACAACTTTAATAACAGGTAATGTAATTAGTTTAAGAAGAAGCGTTAATGAGTCAGCAAGACTAGATTTAGATGGAAGTAATTCTTATACAGTTATTTTTATACAAGATGGAATATCTAATATAGTAAAAGTAAATGGTGGAAGTGATTCTGTCATAACTATAACTCAGAGTGATTAATGAAGAAACTAATATTCATAATACTTATAATGTTAATGTTGCCTATGTTATATCAATCAACACCAACAGAAATATTAAAACTAAAAACATTTGATTCTTTTGTTAAACAACAAGAAACTTCAGGTAACTTTGTTATTCTAAACATAACAGAAGATGATGTAGAGAAAGAAGGCGGTTATCCTTTTCCTAGAAAAAGACTAGGAGAAATACATAATACTTTAATAGATAAAGGTGCTTTAGGAGTTGGATGGGTTATATCTTTTCCACAAGCAGATAGATTAGGTGGAGATGAATACTTTGCTAATTCATTAAAATATGGAAATTCTGTTATTGCTATGTTTGAAGATGGTAAAGGTAACTTCCCTCAAACTACAGGCACAGTTATTAAAGGTAACAATATTGGTGGTATAGTATCTGAGGGAGTCAAGGAAAACCTGAACACTCTAGCAAATAATACATTACAGGGATTAGCCATTGCTCCCACCGAAGTTGACCAACTTGTTAGACGCATACCTTTATTAGTAAGAACTCCTAATGGATGGATAGCTTCTTTTGGTACACAAGTATTAAAAGGATTAACAGGAGCAAAAACTTACATTATCACTACAAATGATAATGGTATTCAAGAGATATCAATACGAGGAATACCACCAGTTAAAACAGATAGCTTAGGTCGTAAATGGATTAGTTGGATAGAAACACCACAAACAAATTTACAAGAAATGGATGTTGCTAATAAATATGTATTTGTAGGAGTTACAGCTAACGGAGTAATGCCACAAATTGCAACGCCAGTTGGATTATTAGAACCACATAAAATACAAGCTGCTTTAGCAGAATCTTTATTAATACAAGATAGTCCTTATATTCCTGACTGGGCTTTAGCTGTAGAAATATTAATCTTAGCAACAACAGTTTTGTTAGCCTGGATGTTAATAAATATTTTAGGAATAACTACAGGAATACTATTTACTAGTATATTATTTTTTATAACGGCATTTAGCGGTTATTATTTAATACAAAAAGGTATTCTTATAGATGTAACTTGGGCTTTAATATCACAATTTATAACAGCTTCTACAGCTTTTTATCTTAGATTTAGAGAGCAATATAAATTAAGACAACAAATAAAAAAACAATTTGAACACTACCTTGACCCAAGACAAGTAAAACAATTACAAAAGAATCCTGAATTATTAAAACTAGGCGGAGAAAAACGATATGCTACCTTCTTATTTACTGATGTTAGGGGATTCACCTCTATGTCGGAAACTCTCGAACCAGAAAAAGTAACTTATATAATGAACAAAGCTTTAACTGCACAACAGTCAGCAGTACAAAAGCATGGTGGAATGGTAGATAAATATATAGGTGATGCAATGATGGCTATATTTAATGCACCTTTAGATTTACTTAATCATCCAAAAATAGCATTTGAATGTGCTTTAGATATTATAAAAAATATGTCTACTTTAAATGTAGAACTACAGGCAGAAGGATTGCCACCTATAGCTATAGGAATAGGAATAAATACAGGAGATGCAGTAATTGGAAATATGGGTTCAGAATCTAGATTTGATTATACTGCTATTGGGGATGCTGTTAATACTGCAGCTAGATTAGAAAGTGCTACAAAAGAAAGAAATGTAGATTTATTAATTGGAGAATCTACTGAAAGTTTATGCGGATATCATCTTAAAAAACTTGAATCTATTAAAGTAAAAGGTAAAACTAAAGCATTGGAAATATATACTTATGAGTAAAATATTAATAGGAATTATAATAATGTTGGTTTTATCAACACTATTATTATGGAATCAAAATTCTAAATTATCTGCTTTAAATCAAGCTTTTGAATTAAGAGACCAAGAACAAAAGTTAGCAATAGAATCATTGCAGAATGACTTTGCTACACAGACACAAGGCTTATTAGTTATACAATCACGCAATCAAGAAATAGAATTAGAAATGAATCGGTATCTTGATATATTTAAAAGACATGATTTAAGTAGATTAGCAGCAGCAAAACCTGGACTTATAGAGCCTAGAGTAAACAAAGGAACAAAAAATGTATTTGATAGCATCGAAGAAGATAGTCGTAACATTGACAGTCTTGATGATGGCTTGCAGTTGCAGCCTAATACCAAGTAAACAGATAGAGGTTATTTCTAAACCTATAGAAAGAACTATAGTACAACCTATATTACCAAGACAAATAGATTTAAAAGAACCTTATTGGTATGTTGTTTCAGATAAAAATTTAGATGAGTTTTTAATCAGAGTTGAGAAAGAACAAGGTCAGGTGGTATTCTTAGCTATGTCTGTGCCTGATTACGAACTTATGGCATATAATATGCAAGAGTTAAAGAGGTATATAAATGAACTTAAAGAAGTTGTTGTCTATTATAGAACAGTTACTACAAAAACTGAGGAATAAAAAAATGAACATATCACAAGAAGGTTTATCGTTAATTAAAAAATTTGAAGGATGCGAATATAACGCATACAAATGTGCAGCAAATGTTTGGACAATAGGTTATGGACATACTGCAGATGTTAAAGAAGGTGATTTGGTTACACAACAACAAGCAGATAAACTATTAGAAGAAGATATATCTGTATTTGAAGAAATAGTAGATAAAGCTGTAACAGTTCCATTACATCAAAATCAGTTTGATGCTTTAGTTTCATGGACATTTAATCTAGGTGGCGGAAATTTAAATGCGTCTTCAATGCTCAGAGTTTTAAATGAAATGTTATACGAAGATGTTCCTTATCAAATGAAAAAATGGAACAAAGCAACAGTTGATGGTAAAAAAATTGTATTGGATGGATTGGTTAGAAGAAGGGAAGCAGAAGCTTTATTGTTTGAAGGTAAAGAATGGTACGAGGTGTAACCCATGCCTCTATCTAAATATGTATTCAAACCAGGAATAAACAAAGAAGGTACTAATTATAGTAACGAAGGTGGTTGGTTTGATGCGGATAAAGTTAGATTTCGTAAAGGTAAACCTGAAAGAATAGGCGGTTGGACAAAATACAGCGAGAGTGGATTTATAGGAACAGCTAGAAAGATGTACCCATATAAAGCTGCTGGTGGTGACTCTTTTATAGGTATAGGTACTAATCAAAAACTTTACAATTTAAGCGGTAATGTTTTTTATGATATTACTCCTATAAGAGCCACAACTACTAATGGAATTGTTTTTGCAGCTACTAATGGCTCTAGCACAATTACAGCTACAGATGATGACCACGGAGCAGTAACAGGAGATTTTGTTACTATTGCTGGTGCAGTTAGTTTAGGCGGTGTAATTACTGCTGATGTACTTAATCAAGAATATCAAATAGAAGCAGTTACAGGTACTGATACATATACTTTTATTGCAAAAGATTCTAATGGAGATGCTGTTGCAGCTAACAGTAGTGATACAGGAAATGGTGGTTCTGGTATTGATGGCGTTTACCAAATTAATACAGGTCTAGATGTTTATGTTAGAGGTACTGGTTGGGGTGTAAATACATGGGGTGCAGGAACATTCGGTTCAGCAGGAGACCTTACATCTACAAACCAATTAAGATTATGGTCTATAGATAATTTTGGAGATGATTTGATAGCAGCTCCTAGAGCAGACCAAATATATTTTTGGGATAAATCTGAAGGAGTAACAACTAGAGCAACTTTATTATCTGCAGAATCAGGTGCTAGCGATGTGCCTACAAAAGTATTGCAAATAATGATGTCTGATGTAGACAAGCATGTTATAGCTTTTGGCTGTAATCCAATAGGTTCTTCTGTACTTGACCCTTTGTTAGTAAGATTTTCAGATAGAGAGAGTGCTGTTGACTGGACTCCTACAGCAACAAACCAAGCTGGTGGTGTTCAATTATCACAAGGCTCTATTATTATTGGTGCTTTGAGAACAAGACAAGAAATACTTATATGGACAGATACAGGTATAGTTTCTATGCGTTTTGTTGGAGAGCCATTTATATTTTCATTTACAGAAGTAGCAGAAGGTCCATCTTTAATATCTCCTAATGCAGCAGTTAGTGCTAACAACAGAGTTTATTTTATGGATAGAAGTGGATTTCATGTCTATTCAGGTTCTACACAAAGATTACCTTGCACAGTATTAGATTATGTATTGTCTGATTTAAACCAAGACCAAGCATATAAAGTATTTGCAGCAGCCAATGAAGGCGTAAATGAAGTAATGTTTTTCTATCCTTCTGGCACTAATACAGAAATAGACAAATATGTTTTATATAATTATTTAGAAGGCACATGGTCTATAGGAACAACTGCAGATAACTTTGTAAGAACAGCTTGGGATGAAGCATCTATATTTGAAAATCCTTTAGCAGCTAGTAAGAATGATGATACAAATATTAATTATATTTACAGTCACGAAATTGGTCATGGTGATGGAGACAATTCTTTTTCTGCCTTTATAGAATCAAGTGATTTTGATTTAGCTCCAGACGGAGATAGATTTACATTTATATCTAAACTTATACCAGATGTAGAATTTAGAGACCAACAAACTACTTCAGATACAGTTACTTTTACTATCAAAGGTAGAGATTATCCATTACAAGATTTATCAACTTTACAAACAATTAATGTAACTCCGCAATCTACTTTTGAAAATACTAGAGCTAGAAGCAGACAAGCTGCATTAAGAATATCAAGTGATGCTAGTGATTATGGATGGAGAGTTGGAGATTTAAGATTAGATATTAGACCAGATGGTAAAAGATAATGGCTGATATTAAAACGATAGCATTACCATTACCAAATATAGAATATGATTCTAATAATGAAGCTTTAACTAGAAGAACTATTGAAACAGCTATTGAAGATTTAAATGTTAAAATTACTACAGTACAAAGGATGCAATCAACAGTAACAAGCAAGGCATCTAAAAGACATCAATTTTTATTAATGGGAATGAAACATGGCTGATAATCTTAAAGTATTAGGTCAAGTAGACCCAGCAGCAACAACAGTTACTGTTCTTTACACAGTACCCGATATGACACAAACAACTGTTAGTTCTATTGTGGCAGCAAATCGCACAGGTTCTGCTATCACTTTTAGACTAAGTATTCATGTAGCTGGTGCTGGTGCTGACGATAAACAATATTTATATTACGGCAAATCAGTTGCAGCTAATGATTCCTTAGCAATCGTTTTAGGTATAACATTAAACCAAACAGATGTTGTAAAAGTTTATACAAGTGCAGTAGATATGAGTTTTAATATGTTTGGATGCGAAACAACAGAGGATAGATAATTATGAATATTCAACAACAAACTAAAAATGTAGCAGCACAAGGTCGTTATGGCGATTCTATGCTATTGCATGTTAATCCTGCAGAAGTTAAAGGTTTAGCACAAGCAATGCCTATAACTGTAAATCCAGAAACAGGACAGCCTGAAGCTTTCTTACCTTTCTTAGCACCTCTTGCAGGTTCTTTATTAGGTGGTAGTTTATTAACAGGAGTAGGCGGTTTATCTTCTTTAGCAGCAGGAGCTATAGGTTCAGGAGTTGCACAATATGCAGTAACAGGAGACCTTAAAAAAGGTTTGTTAGCTGGTTTAACTGGTTATGGAGTAGGTTCTGCATTACAAGGTGCAGCAGGTGCAGCAGGTGCACAAGCTGGTACTGATGTAGCAACATCTGCAGTAACAACAGCAGGAGAAATGGGAACTGAAGCTGGTATCAATGCAATTAATCAAGCAACTCAACAAGCAGGTGCAGAAGCAGCAAAAACTGCAGCATCTTCTACAGGTGTACAAAATCTACAAGCTGCATTTGGAAGTCCAACAGTAGGTGCTTCAGTAGTTAATCCATTAGCAGAACAAGGATTTGGACAAGCAGTAGGAGCTAATACTTTTACTAATGCTGGTGCTGATGCAGTAGGCAATCAATTTGGTTCAGGAGTAGGTAATTTAGTAGAAGGATTAAGTCAACCTGGTGCTTATATCCCAGCAGGAATAGGCATGGGTGGTACTTCTATTATGGAATCACAAGAACTATTTGCTCAACAAGAAGCAGATAGATTAAGAAGATACAACGAAGACAAAGAAGAAATGTATAGAAATACACCAGAGCCGATTCTTTATTCTGCAGCAGGTGGAATAATAGGATTTGATGCAGGTGGGCAAACAGGTGAAAATTATCCTATAGAAGATATTTATATAAATGATTATTCTGGTGGTGCTAATTATAGCGACCCTATGAGTAGATTTAATGCTGCTGGTGGCTATGGTGGCGGTAATGCTGGTGGCTATACTGGTGGAGACCTACCACAAATATATGCACCTGATAGAACAGCTTATCAAGTAAATCCAGACTTTATGGCTGGTTTTGCACCAGAAACAATGTATTTTAATCCAGCTACTGTAAGTGCTCCTGCTAGTAATTTAAGAAGTAGACCTGTAGGAGGTATTGATACTTATGAAGGCTCTAAAGGAGGCTTTGGAGGTATGCAAGCGTCTATTGCACCAACAACTTCTATTGACCCATACGCAGCTTATTCAGGGCAAGCACCAGAAGGATTGCAATTTACTAATGCTGCACCACCACCACCAGTTACACCACCAATAGACGGACCACCACCACCACCACCACCAATAGATGGACCACCTATTGATTATCCACCTATTGATTTTCCACCAATTAAATTTCCTCCTGGATTTAAATTTCCTCCTATAGAAGCTATTGGAGATTTTCCAATTAACCTTCCAGGAATAGGCGATATGGATTTTAGTGGAATAGATTTTTCACAGTTTAATCCAGGTGTACAAGAAGAAATAGACACAGGAGTAGGTCAAGACTTTATGATTAGACCACCTGTTGATGTTCCAGTAGATTATACAATTTCTAATGGAAGTGATTTTTCTATACAAAGACCAGATGAAATGATGTTCCCAGGCGGTTCTGCAACTTTTGATGAAAGTGGTGGAGGACTAGGTGGTTTATTTGGTGGATTAAATCCAACAGCACCTATGTTACCAACAGCACCTCCTATAGATGATTTTATGTCTATAGATAGAATAGGCAATAATAGCGATTTTGATGAAAGAGATTTTGAACAAACTATAGGTAGACCTCCTGCTCCGATTATGGCTCAACCTATGCCTGTAGCACCTCCAGCAATGCAAGAACCTGTAGCACCTTTAATGCCACCAGTAATGAAACAACCTATGCCTATGCCTATGCCTGAAGCACAAATAATACCTCGTATGCCTAATGAAACATCCGTTCCATTTGTGCCTCCAGTATCTATGCCTCAACCTGTAATGCAACAGCCAATGCCTGCACCTATATCTTCAATTGATGAAAGAGATTTTATAGACAGTATAGGAATTACACCTCCTAATGTACCGCAGCCTATAATGCAACCACCACAAATGGCTCAACCTATGCCTCAGCCAATACCACAATTAGCTCCAGAAGTTCTGCAACAATTACCACCAGAAGTAATACAGCAATTAATGCCTGCACCATCAGTTAATATGGGATTACCTAGAACTAGAATGGCAGGTATAAGAGGTAGAGCAGAAGGTGGAGATACGCTTCCTAATAAAGGTTTAGAAGCTTTAAATAAAGTAGCACCGCAAGTTGTAGATGCAATGGGATATGAAGAAGGCGGTATGACTGACCCTCTTATTGCTGAAGTAACTGAATTTATATTAGGAACATCTGATAATAGCGATGCTCTTAATGCTTTTGTAGAAAAATATGGTAATGAAGCTTTCATGCAATTAAGAGAACAAATATTGCAAAGCTTAGTTCCTAATGCACAAACAGAAGGACAGATACAAGGCGATGGTAATGGCGGAATGGATGATGACTTATTTGGTCGTATTGGCAATCAAGAAAGAATAGCCGTATCACAAGATGAGTTTATTGTTCCTGCTGATGTAGTTTCAATGTTAGGAGATGGCAGTTCAGATGCTGGCTCTAAAGAACTTTATGCAATGATGGATAGAGTAAGAAGGGAAAAAACAGGAACTACCAAACAAGCACCAAGACTAGCTAACGCTGGAGGAATGTTACCAGCATGAATCAAGTAGCAATAAAAGAACCAGAAACTAAAACAGAAGAATATAGTTTATCTTTAGTAACTTCAGATAAATTATCATTAGTTTGGGATAAATGTGAAAAGTATTTAAAGAAGTCTGCTAGTCGTTCAGGTGATAGAATAAGAGTAGAAGATATATTTTATGACTGTTTAAATAACAGATGCCATTTATGGATTATTTTTGAAAAAGAAAGTTTAGAAATATCTGGCGTATTAATAACTATGTTTAATACTTATCCTACAGGTAAAAAAATGTTAAACCTTGAGCATACTTCTGGAAACAATATGCAAAACTGGGTAGAGATAGGATTGGATGTTATTACTAGATTTGCTAGAGAAAGCGAGTGTGATGGTATTGAAGGCATGGGAAGACACGGACAATGGAATTGGGTAAAGAATAGAAAAGGCTGGAAGAAACCAGCAACTTTCTATGAATATAACTTTAAGGATGCAGAATAATGAGATATTACAAAGGAGGCGGTAGCTCCGCACCAACAGAAACAACTGTTACTAATACTGATTTACCAGATTATGTAGAGCCGTATTTTAAGCGACTACTACAAAGAGGTGAAGCAGAAAGTTTACAAGGCTATGACCCATATGGAGGTCAAAGATTAGCTTATTTTTCTCCTGATGAATTAACATCTCAAGCAATGACTAGAGGTTTTGCTACTGCAGGTACTCCTCAAGCTTATACAGATGCACAAACTAGATTTAATCAACAAGGAACTATAGGTGGCGAATACGGAGCAGGACAAGTTCAGTCAGGTTATCAGCCACAACAAATGGGTGACACCTATCAAGCTGGTCAAGTAGGACCAACTTATCAAGCAAGTCAATATGCTCCTTCTTATCAAGCAGGTCAATTTGATTCAGGATATCAAGCTAGAGATATAACATCTGGTTATGACCCAACTATTAGACAGTCTACATATGAAGCAGGAACACTAGATGCTCCCACCTATCAAGCAGGTTCTATGGGAGATGCTTATACACCATTGAGTTATGAAGATAACTTACAAAGGTTTATGTCTCCTTATCAACAAAATGTTACTGACATAGAAAAGCGTGAAGCAAGAAGACAATCTGAAATATCAGGTAAAGGTATAGGAGACTCAGCAACAATGTCTGGTGGTCTTGGTGGATATCGTGAAGCTATTGTCCAAGCAGAAAGAGAGCGTAATCTTGGTCAACAACTAGGAGATATACAAGCAAGAGGTAGTCAGTCAGCATTTGAATCAGCACAGCAACAACTTGAAAGAGAAAGAGCTGGTGGATTAGGTGCAGCACAATTTGGACTACAAAGATTTGGTGCTGAAGAAGGAGCAAGACAGCAAGCAGCTAAATTAGGATTAGAAAGATTTGGTGTTGGAGAAGGTGCAAAACAAACACAAGAACAATTATCTCAAGCAGCATTTCAACAAGCTGAACAATCAAGACAGCAAAAAGAATCATTTAGTCAAGCTGCATATACTGCTGGAGAATCAGCTAGACAAAGAGCTGCAGATTTAGGATTAAGTGCTCAACAACAAGAAGAAGCTGCAAAACAAGCTAGTGAAAAATTTAGTCAGTCTGGATTCCAAATGAATCAACAAGCTTTACAGCAACAAGGTGCACAAGGATTGGATGCTTTCAGAGCACAACAATCTGCATTGCAACAACAAGGTGCTCAAGGTATACAAGGTTATCAAGCTGGAGAAGCTGCAAGACAACAAGCAGCCAAGCTTGGATTAACAGCAGCACAACAGAATGAAGCTGCTAAACAAGCACAAGAGAAGTTTAGACAAAGTGGATTTGATTTATCTAGTCGTTATAACTTAGCTGCTGCAGAAGGACTACAAGGAATAGGCTCTGCACAACAACAGGATGCCCTATCTAGAATTAATGCTTTACAAGGCATTGGTTCTCAACAGCGTGCTCTGTCACAAGCAAGTATGGACTTAGGTTATGAAGACTTCTTAAGACAACAAAATTACGCTAAACAACAGCTTAGTGACTTTGGTGGAGTATTAAGAGGTGTTCCAGTAACTCCAACACAAATGAGAAGTACATTCCAACAACAACCAGGATTATTCCAAACTGCAGTAGGTGCAGGACTAAGTGGTCTAGGTTTATACAGAGGAGCAGGAGGATAATATGAATTTAGTACAATTAGCTAGTGACTTAGAATTTGTGCCTAAAGAGCAATTAGCACAAATGTCTCAAGACCCAAACACATCTTATCCCCCTTATCTTGTATTAGCAGAAATACAAAGAAGAACACAGAATGATAAAGCTTATGCTGCAATGAAGCCACAGCCTACTAGTACAGTAGCTGAAGAAGTTGTAAATGAGTTTGTTCAGCCTAAAGGTTTGCAAGCAGGTATACCATCTGGGTCAGCTCCAACTGATGTTTTCTCACCAGAGTCTAGTGGTATGCCTGCCTCTGCTCCCATGCAAATGGCAGCAAGTGGTGGATTAACAGCTTATGCTAATGGTGGTGCACTAGAAGAATCTTTTGTCAATCCAGAACAATCTCGTATATCAAAGTTTGGAGAAAATGTTTTTAAAATAGGTAGTGATGTTGCAAACTGGGCAACAAAAAATCCTGTTGAAGCTGCAGCTACAGGTCTTATGTTTATTCCTGGAATAGGATGGGGTGCAAGTGCAGCCATAAGAGGTGCAGGTTTAGCTTATAAAGGTTTAAAAGGTATTGATTATGCTAAGAAAGCAAAACAAGCAGGAACATTCTTAAAAAATGCACCAGTAAAAGCTGTAACTAAACCTGGAACTGTTTCAAAAACAGCAACAAGAGTAAATACAAATCAACCTCTTGGCGGTGCAGCTAAATCTTTAGGTTTAACTGATGATGCAGCACAAGCAGTAAATGTAGCAGGTAGAGTATATTCTCCGTTAAGAACAACAGCTACAGGTACTAGTATTTATGCTGGTAAAGAAGGATATGATTATTTAACAAGTCCTAGTAATGCTGATGTTCAAAAACAAGAAACAGATGCAGAAAAAGAATCTAGATTAATAAGAGAAGCAGAAGAAAAAAGATTAGCTGATATACAAGCTGCTAGAGATAAAGCTGCTGAAGGTAATATTACATCACTTTCTGATTATGTAAATGCTAAAGATAAAGCAGAAAGAAGAAGGGCTGGTCTTGATATGGCTCAACTAGGTGGTGTTATATTAGGTTCACAAAACCTAACTGATTTAGGTAAAGGCATTACTGGTATAGCTAGCAATATGCAAACTAGAGATGCAGCCGAAGGTATGGCTGGTGCACAAAAAGCTTATTACGAAGCACAAACAGGTAAACTGCAAGCTGAAACTTTAGCTTTACCTGCTAAACAATTAAGAAGTGAGCTTGAAGCTTATACTAAATACTATAGTGACTTACAAAAAGCTGGTGATGCTGCAAGTTTAGAAAAAGCAGCACAAGTGCTTGTATACATAGATTCATTAAGTAATCAATTAGCAGAAATGCAAGGTTACGCTTCGGCAGATGCTGCAACAACTAGAGACCAAAGAATGAAAGCAAGCGGTATATCTGTTACCTAAAGGATAAATAATGGCTAAGTATCAATTAGAAAATGGTCAAACTCTAAATGTTCCAGATGATTTAGACCCCACCAAAAGAGCACAGATAGCAGAAGATGTTAAGGCTGCTTATGGCATTGATATAAATGAAACTACTGTATTAGGTCGTGTCAAAGATATACCTAAATCTATAGCCAGAGGAGCTGTAAGTTTAGCAGCAGATGTTCCTTTAGGTATAGCTGGATTATTTGATATAGGTGATGACAGTAAAGTTGTTAAAGGTTTACAAGGATATAAAGATTACATAAGAACAGAATCAGATTTAGCTTCTGCTCCAGAGTTTAGAGACACATATGGTACTAAACTAGCAGAAGGTGTTGGTTCTTTTATACCTTTCTTTGGTGCTGGTTTAGCAGGTAGAGCATTAGCTAACAGAGGTGTTATAAGTCAATCAGCAGGTATGTATGGATTACCTGCGGCTTTAGCTGTGCCTAGCGGTATGGCTCAACAAGTAGATAGAATACAAATGGCTAGAGAGATGGGCGAAGAAGTTGGTCCAGTATCTGAAACATTTGCTACTCTTACTGGTGGAGTTATAGGTCTTACTGAAATTGCACCTATTGCAAACATACTTAAAAAGACTCGTAAGATAAGAGACAAAGGAACAAAAGACGAAATAATTAATAAACTTAAATCTGCTGCTCAATCAGGAGCATTAGAAGGTGGTCAAGAAGTCTTTGCTAGTCTTGCACAAGACTTAACTGCTAGAGGTTTATACAGCGATGAGTTGCCAATAGGAGAAAGTTTATTTGATGAATTTACTATTGGTGGCATTATTGGTGCTAGTGCCGATTTATTATTTAATAGTTTAGGTAATAAACGAGGCGTTGGTTCTGCTCATCTTAAAGATAGAGAAAGTAAAAGCAGACAAAACAAACTATATCTACAAGAACAAAGTAAACTTGAACGAGCTATAAACCAAGGAGAAGTTGCCGAATATCAACAACCTACAACAGTAACTAAGCCAGACATACCTGTGCCTGGAATTTCAGGAACAGAACCACAATTACAAATCACACAACTTGCTGATGGCTCTTATGGAGTCGTTGATACACAAGCAACAGAAAATCCTGTTATTGCATCAGCACCTACCGAAACAGAAGCTCTAGTTCTTAGAGACAAACAACAAAACCAATACGAACGAGATAAATTAAAGTCTAGATTAGACAATGATTTATACAGCATGGGCTTAAGCGAAAGTGATACGGCTCAGAAGATTGGTGCAACTGTGCTTGACCCAAACAATACAGAAGTTAATTTACAAACTATTCTTAACTTTGACCCTAAATATAAAGGTGCAAAACAAAAGAAAAGAATTGATACATCTGGCAATCAAGAAAGCCTAGCCGAAGTAAAAGACTATGTAGAAAAAACTCGTAATCAACCATTTAAAACAACCTATACAATGGCTGAAGCTAAAAAGTTTTTATCTGCAAAAGCATTTAATGACCTTACTGCAGACTTATCAAAAACAGTATTCACACAATCTGAAAATGCAGGCGAGCCTTCTATTCGTGCAGACAAAGAACAATTAGACATTACACCAAAATACTTAAAAGAATTAGCTGCATCTAAAAATATAGACTTAGATGTTAATAGCGTTGCTTTTGATAGGTTCAATACAATGGTTACTGGTGCAACAAACTTTAAAGGAATGAGTCGTGGTCAAAGAGAATTATTATTGGCTAGGATACATTCATTACCTAAGTTTAATACAGTAACACCTCTACCTGACTTTAGGGTTAGAGAATATACAGCACAAGATATGGCTGACTTTGTTGGTGGTGTAGGTAAAAAAACTTTTACATATGATGATATACAAACATATTTAAAAGATAGATTTACAGGCAGACAAACACAATATTACGGAACACCAGAAACAAGACAAACAAGTACATTAGACCAAGAAATAGAACTTAATCCATTTATCTTAGATGAACAACTTACAACTTTTGGTTCTGACTTAAGAAAAAGTGGTAGAGCAGAAACACCTGAAGGAAGTAAACCTACAACCCTAAGAATTAGAGATAACTTTGAGTTTGATATAGCTAGAAAAGCAGAAGCATTTGGTGAAACACCAGAAGAATTTGGAGTTAGACTGACTTCAGAAAATAAATTACCTGAAGAAACTATTAACCAGTTAATAGAATCTGAGCGTGTACGACAAGAAAAAGTATTACCACCTGCTGAAATAGAACCTAAGATTATAAACTTTAATGAAGTTATAGAAGAAGGTAGAACTAATAAGTTTGCTACAGAGCTTAAGAAAAGATTAAACAAAATAGGACTTAGAGAAACAGGTGTTATTGTTAGTGATGACATACTATCTTCAGAAAATTTAGTTGCTGGTCAAAGAGGTGAAATAGTATTTGACCCTACACAAACCAGACAAGAACAAACAACAGCACAATATGACCTCAATACTGATACCATATTTTTATCTCTAAATGCTGTAAATCCTGAAGGTACAGCCACAGATATAGAAATACAAGAAAGACTAGACTCTATTATAGATGCACAAGTTATACATGCGTTTCGTGCTAAAGATTTAATCAACGAAAAAGAATACAACTATCTTAAGAATCAAGTAAGAAGTAGAAAAGTTCCTGCTGCATTTGATGAAAACTACAAAGGCAGAACTTTTTATGAAAGAAGTAAAGCTATCAATGCTTCTAAGGCAGAACAGCTTACATCAGAAGGTAGAGGTGTTGATTATGTAGATGAGCTATATATAGAAAGTGCTATAGCAGATTTATACAAATCAAGAAATATAAAGCCTGACATGCCATCAAAAGCTAAAGGTATATTTGGTAAGTTCTTAAACTTTTTTAAAAGCATGGGAACAGCTATGCGTTCTTCTGGTTACAAAAAATCATCAGATATATTTAATGACATAGAGTCTGGCAAGATTGGTAGTAGAAGTAGAGGTGATATAAGAACCTTGCGAGAGTTAGATAGACTGCCAATAACAGCAGAGTTAGCACCTATATCTGAAATAGATGAGACTGTAACTCAAACTACTGAAGAAGAAACAGAAGTATCTATAGAAGAAATAGAAGAATTTGATATTGCTGGTGCAACATTTGGTACAGGTACAGAAACTACAGACTTTATACCTTCTAAGAATGAACCTATTAAAGGAAAAATTATTGGTCCGCCTAAAGGAAGTAGAACTACTACGGCTGGTAAAAGAAAAGGTCAATATGATGCTAAAAAATTAAGTGAAGAAGAATACCTAGAAGATGCTGGAGCTATTATAGATGGCACTAAAGACAAAGGTCTTATAGGTGCTATGGAATGGTTTATAAGAAATGCACCTAGCAAAGATTATGAAGTAATAGCTAAAAGTGTAGTTAAACAACTTAAGAAATTACAATCTAGTTTTAATCTAGACTTTGATTTTACTATAGCTGATGAAGCATTTCTTGCACAAAAAACAACTAATGATGCCCTTCGCAAAGATATTCAATATATAAAAAAGAAAAGGAGAGGTCTTGGTGGCGTTTCTATGTACCCTAAACTAGGTGCAAGTTTTAGAGTTTATCTTACAAATTTAGATGGCGGTTATAACGGAGTCAATTTTGAAACTATGTTGCATGAAGCTATACATGCAGCAACTCAAGGTGCTACTCATGTAGCAGAAAATCCATTTTACTTTGGAGATGCTGGTGCACAATTAGCTGATAACTACAAAAGACTAGAAAATTTACGCAAAAAAATTAATCAAGAAATTAAGAAAACTGGTTCAGTAGATTACTATGTAAGATATGGTACAAAAAATGTAGATGAACTGTTAGCAGTTGGATTAACTAATAGAAAGTTTCAAGAATTTTTAGAAGGTGTTGAGTATAAACAACAAGGCAGTCAAAATTTATGGGATGCTTTTGTAAATAATGTTAGACAGTTACTAGGATTACCTGCAAAACAGGGAACAGCTTTATCTGTTTTCTTAAAACAAGCTAGCGGTATGCTTAATCTTGATGCTGACAGTACAAAAGTAATAGGTAGTTATTTTGAAAGAGGTAGTAGAGGAGCTAGAGCATCAGAGCTAGACCCTCTTACCAGTAGAGGTCCGCCACAAAAACAAGTTATAGAAACACAAATTCGTGAACTAGAAAGTAGATTATATGACTTAAACAATGTCCGTAATAGAGAAGGCGGTGCAATGAGCAATGCCAATTTAAATAAACTCGATAGTCAGATAAGACAAACTGAGACTGAAATACAAACATTACAAAATAAATTAAATAACTTACCACCTGAACAAAGAGATTTATTTAATGCGTTTAAACCTAACTCGCGTTCTGAAAATCCTACTCCTTCATTACAACAAGCAGTAGAAAGTGCTGAAGAACTTAGTAAAAAAACACCTAGAGGTGATATACCTCCTTATAATTTAAATGCTTCTGATGTGGCTTTAAAATCTGCACAAGATTTTGTTAAAGATTTATCTGCTCCTGCTCCTAAACTTCCTGAACTTAACATGGAAGTTCCTGCAGAATTTTCACAACAAGCTGCACAAAGCGGACATAGAAGTTCAACACTTACATCTGGTGAGCGTTTGATAGATATAGCTGCTGACCCTATAACTAATATAAAGAAATCATTTAATGGATTTAGGCAAGCTGTTATTGATAGCTTAGACCCTATAACAAAAACTATAATAGATGGTCAAACTAAAGAATGGTATTTACAAGCAGGAAGAAAAAATCCTAAAACTGGACAACTATGGACTCAAGCTGAAGCAGAATCAGCAGCAGAAGAAGTTAGACTTGCTAACAGTTTAATAACAACACAAACAGAAGCATCTATAAGATTGGCAGATAGAGCTAGAGGTATCTTTGCACAAATGCTTACAAGAGGAATACCTGCAGCAAAAATAAAAGGAACTGATTCTTCAACAGTAGTAAATCAATTAGAAATAGATACTAAATACAATCCATTTATTGACGGAGAAAAAGGTAAAGGTGGCTTTGTTCAGTTTACTGCACCACTTTATGCAGACCCTACAGTAGATTTAGAATATGTATTTGGTCTGTATTCTAAACTTAAAAGAATAAAAACATTACAAGATAATGGTGTTGAAATAGACACACCACCTTCATTAAAAGATTTAGAACAAATAAAACAAATAGAAAATAACTACAAGAGTGTAGTAGAAGTCTATAACAATTATCAAAAATGGAATAATGGATTAATTAGTTTTGCAAGAACTAAAGGTTTATTGAGTGAAGCACAAGCTAAACAATGGATAGAACATTCATCTTACTACCCATTTTATAGAGAAATGATAGATGACGAAGGTAGAGTAGCACCTGCTATTGGTGGTGGTTACTTGCCTAACAATCCTTTATCAATAAAAATGAAAGGTTCAGAAAAAGAAATTACTGTGCCTCCATTAGAAGCTATAGCCAGAAACTCTTTATCTATTCTTACTGCATCTATGAAAAATGATGGTGTTAGTAAATTAATAAGAGACATGGAAACAATGGGCATGGCTCGAGAAATTGCTGCTAAAGATACACCAGGATTACAAACAATATTTATGTTTGAAGATGGCAACAAAAAACATTTTTTATTAGAAGACCCAGAAATATATTATGCAGTTCAAACAGTAGGTGGTATTAAAACAGATGCCTTAACCAAATTCTTTGCTATGCCAGCAGGTTTCTTAAGAGACATGGTTACAAGAGACCCAGGATTTGTTGTAGTAAACATACTTAGAGATACCTTATCTTCTGCTGTTACATCAGGAGTAGAACTAGGTATAGATTCAGATAGCTATACACCAATTGTAGATTCAGTTAAGAATATGTTTGGCGATATGCAAGACTTAGAAAAGTTTGGAATCATAGGTGGTTATGACTTTGCTAATGATGAAGGTGACATTGTTCAATTCATGGCTAGAACTAGAAGGCAACAAGGACTCTCACCAAATAACGGAATGAACGCAGAAGATATTTTCTTCAAGATGTGGGATGGACTTGGTGGATTAACAACTAAATCTGATGGTGCAACTCGTAAAGCTGTATATGATTCAGTTTATAAAAATGCAATTAAAGAAGGACAGACTGAAGGCGAAGCTCAATCAAGAGCATCTTATCAGGCTTTAGAAATTATTAACTTTGGTCGTAGAGGAAACTCACCAACTTTCAAACTTATTACTGCATCAATACCATTTTTAAATGCAAGAATACAAGGTCTTGATGTTCTATACAGGTCTTTCTCTGGTAAATATTCTGCTACAGAAAGTTTGCAAAAAAATGAAAGCATGCAAGATGTAAGAAATAGAATTGCAAAAACAGCCCTGTTAAGAGGTTTGAGCTTGATGGGAATAACTGCATTATATTATTTACTGGTAAGTGATACTGAAGATTACAAAGAAGCTAAACGAGAAATCAGAGATGACAACTGGTTATTACCTACACCTTGGGATTACACAGTCAAGATACCTATACCTTTTGAAGTAGGTATGTTGTTCAAAGCTTTACCTGAGAGGGTAATTGATATGGCTTGGGGTCAAGTAGAAAAAGACCCATTGAAATCTATAACAAGACAAATAGCTACATCTACCAAGATACCAGTTATAGGTGGAGACATAAGTATTCAAGCTGTAAAACCTTTGTTCGAGGCTATCACTAATAGAAGTGCTTTTACAGGCACAGATATAGTTCCTTACTACAAGTTAGGTAAACAAGGAGGCTATCAATCTAATCCACAAACAAACGAGTTAGCGAGGCTTATAGGCGAAGCCCTCAACATATCACCTATTAAGATAGAATATGTCTTAAAAGGCTATACAGGAACTCTGGGAGGGTATGCTTTATCTGTTGCTGATAGTATTACTAGAACAGCTACAGGAAGCCCATACATTCCTAAAAACGCTTTTAATAATCCTACTAACTTTACACAACTACCAGTCTTTAAAAGACTACTTGTTGATACTAAGAAAATGGGAGGACTGCAACAGCAGTTTTATGAGTTAAGAGGCGAAGTAAATAAGGTTACACAGACCATGAACAGCCTGAAGAAAGACAAACGATTTGATGAACTGGCAACTTATAGAGCCAACTATCAAGGTGTAATGAATGTTAAGGGTCAAGTAAGAGCCTTAGAGAGATACCTAGAGAACTGGAGAAAGAAAAGAGATGCCGTTATGAGAAGGGATGATATCTCCGTTGTAGTTAAATCTGACTTAGTTAGAGAACTAGAAATGCAAAGAGACCAACGACTAGCCTTCGTGCCTGAACTAAGGAAGAAAGCTAATGTCCCTGTGTTCCAAGGTGGTCTGTAATTCGTCTATCATCTTTTCTTCTTTCAACTGCTTTAGTCTAAAGAAGTCTTTATGCTCAGGATAACGAGCATGAAACAGCCTAGCGTAGAAACAGATGTAGTCATTACTAATCTTAAACTCTCCACCGCTTGTCTCTATCTCACTATGCCAACGAATCCTGTTGATAATCGCCCAATGAGAGTAGTTTTTCCTACCTGACTTGATTGCTTCAAGGGTGTATTCCTCAAACTTCAACCAAACATCAGGGTTTTTTTTGTGCCACTCCCACCAAACTTCCTTCCTTTCTTGCAAATCTGCTTGCAGTTGTTCCATTAACTTCATGATTTTCCTCCAGAAAAATTCTATTAACTAGTTAAATATTTTTTATCCTTGATGGTATCTATCACCAACACACATCTTGGGTTATCTTTCTCCACCCCACCAAACTTATAAATCACTTCTTTGATTTGCTCAAAACTATCATCCACTAACACTTCTGCTTTAACCAAAGCATCGCAAGTAAACTTATCTATTATTGAACAGGGATTGCTGATGTCTAATCTTCTATTGCTTTTAGCGTAATAGGTGTATGTCAAACGAACAGGTTTTTCATAGGTCGGATGACTGATTCTATCAACTAGATTTTCAGAGTATATCCTCTTAGCACTAGACAGTATTCGGTAATGAGCGTTGCGATAGTTGTTTAAGTTCAAGATAAACTTCTTGTTCTTGGAATAGTAAACTTCTAATGGTAAATCAATCCTCATCCTGCTTCCCCGAAATATCTATAACCAGTAAATATTTTTTATTGCAGCTCCAGGCTGCGTCAAAATGGTAGGTCATCATAGAAGTTATCTCCCTTTAATAATTTATCTACTTGCTCTAATAATTCTTGTTCAGTTCCATATGCTTTTACGAACCTAGCTTTATAGGGATGTCTGCTTATAGGCTCTTTATCACTCCCCATACGATGATGCTCAAAGCATAATGGTAATACTTTGAAATGTGCATCTTGTTTAGTTTTCCCTTCGATGTGATGAATCTCACAGGGTACATATAATCTGCCTTGATTCCTACAAACAATACATCCTAACTGACTAACATCATCCATGTGCTTAGACTCTGCCTTGTTAGGACTTCTGCCTTTCATATCTGCGTTTCTTTTATAAGTTCTGTAGCATCTTTTATTGATAGTTCTGTAAGCATAGAAGCAATTAGTAATAAAGCTAACTGCTTCTTTTGATGTTCAGATAAATCTAATATTTTATTTAATAAAGCCTTGGTTATCTTACGCTCCATATCTAGCTTGCTCTTCCCTTGCGGACACTTGTTCTGTTCTCCATTGCTCAAAGCCAATCTCTAATGCCCTTAACTCAATCTTCAAAGCACTCAATCCACTCTTATAACTAGCAACTTTAAGTCTAGCTTGAAACAACTCATCCTTGCTTTCAGCATAAGTATCTTGTGCGGAAGTAGTCTTGATACCTTCTCCCAATGCTTGCACCTTTAATATTGCTTGTAGCTTCTTGACTTCGGCATCTGACTTTAATACTGAATACTCACACTTCTCTATAAGAGGAGCAAGTTCCCTTATCTTGTGCATCCAATTCTCAACTTCAATCATCAAACCCACCTTCTAGTTTCTGCCTGTTATCTTCTTCTGCCTCATCATCTAATCCCATGATGATTACTTTGTCGCTAACAAACTTCTTACCAAAATCTGCCTCTAGCTTTTCTTTAAGCTTCTTATTAAATTCATCTACACTAGCCATTAGATTCCCTCCTGTCCTCATCTTCTAAATATTGACATTCATCACACCATAACCAACTATTGTTTATATGATGTTTTATATTGTCTAAAAAATCGAAAACATTTCTTTTAACATCATCTTTGTCTATAAGAAAAATACTATCATCAGAAGGTAATACTTCTTTACACTCTGTACAAATTAATCCTAGTGCATTTGGCTTACTTAATTCATCTAACTTAGGCACAGGCTTCCTCCTCAAAAGTTTCTAATCCGTCTGCGATTATCTGTTGTAAATCCCAGTCTCCAAGATGCTCTGCTAAAACCCTAGCATCATCCCTAGAAACTTCCTCCCAATCATATATAGAAACAATCCTACAATCAGACCACCAATCATCGTCTTGTAAATTTATATAACCAAATTGCCATGCAAGAAAATTCTGTTGCCAATTCTTATGGTCTGCATCTAATTGCTTATCTGTCATTTTAGTTCTGACTAAAACCTTATCGTAATACTCATGTTCTCCGTCTCTGTTATGGTCTGTAATTAAAAAATATCTCATTATACTTTCCTCCAACCAACAACTAAAAAGTCTATATCTTCAAATTCCTCATCCTCTAAAGCCTTTTCAGGCAACCATTCAGCTAATTGCTGATGAGACTTACCACCAAACCAAGCGAATCCTTGCTCGCTTTCCATAGGATTCCAACCCTCTTTTCTAATTTCTGTAATGTTCTTAGCCATTCTTTTTCTCCTTCTTTGTTTTCTCTTTTTTAGTATCTTTGTCCTTACGAAAAATCCTGTCAAAATTTTCATCAAACTTATCTTTATCGTAAGGCTTCTGTATACTCCCTTTACCACCATGCCACTTAGTCATTGTGTCTATTCTTAAACATTCTATCTGCCGTTCTTTGAAAAGATTTCTCCAAAAATCTGTTCCAAAGATTACTCAAAAACTCTCTCATTCTTCTTCAACCCTCCATGCAAAAGGTTTTAACACCGCTCTCTTAAAAGCTTTGTTCCCATACTGTTCATTAAAAATCCTTTGAGCAACTTCTTCGTTGTAAGGTTCTTCTTTGTTGTCTCTTTTTTCTTTTGTATTCATACTAAACCAAACTTGGAAGTTTGATTTGTAATCAGATTGGTCATCGTATTTGAATTGTTCCATCCCAGCTCTCCATAAAAAAATATTATTTACTAGTTAATAATTTCTGAACCTTGTCACTAAGTTCATACATAACCATTTTATAACTTTGCACATTTACCTCTTGGTAATTGTCATTTGCACTTTCAAAATGAACAATACATTCTTCAAGTCTTGTATGAATTTCTTCAAGTCCTTGACGATGAGAACACTTACTGCTCTCATCATCAATCTTGACTACCTTATTAGCCTTAGAATGGGATATCGTCATCACTTAACTCAGGTCTAGTTTGTTGAACAGGTGGAGTAGGTCTTGGGTCTCCTTGTTGTGTTTGTGGTTGCGGTATATCAAAGCGAGCATACTTATAATCGTTGCCGTTTTTAGACCTCCTATCCCACAAAGCAACACGAACCTCTGCTTCTTCTCCGTTCTTTATTTTCTCTACCAAAGCTTTTAGTAGAGCCTTATCAAAGGCAACTTTACCAGTCCAGTCAGGCTGTTTATCGCCAGTCTTATAGTTATTGGTATAGATTGCTCCGTCAGTTTGTATTCTTTCTTCCATTTACTTACCCTCCTCAGAGTCTGTATCTTTTTTAAATGTATCTATTAACGATGTAATAGCCTTGTCTAGTTTATCTTTTTGCTCAGGAAACTTATCTTTCAACACTCCTATTGCCTCACTATTTGATTTATAAAAATCAACTAATTGGTCTCTACTTTCGTAAAGTCCTCCGTCAATAAGCTTCATTGCTCCTTCCACAAAAACATTCGCCCACCCTTCATCAAAGACTTGCTCTGCTTCTACAGGAGTTTCTTCCTTAACAGCTTCATCTTTTTTTACAGGGGTTTTCTTGCCTACAGGTTGCTCATCTTTTTCTGCATCAGGCAAAGTCTCGTCAGCCATTCCTGTAAATACAGATATGCCTAAACCAAACATCGCCACACACTTAACTAAGCAACGCATAGCATTATCAGAAACTTGCCTAGCATGAGGATTAACAACTGGGTTGTTTTTATAATCCATAACAGGCAGTCTCATTTCTCTTACCAAGTTATCAATAGTAATCCTAGTGACAACTTCAGTAGTTCCGTCAGGAAGTGTCTTGTAAGGCACTCCGTCAAAATCAACAAACTCGTATTGTGCCTGTGGATAACTTTGCATAAGCAAATTCCACATCCTACTCCACGACAAGTATGTCAACTTCATCTTTTCCTCTGTATGTTTACTCACATCCACCTTGGATAGTGTTTCCCATACATCTTTATAAGTTAGTTCTTTATCAGCCATTAGTTTTCTCCATTTGATACTGATTACAAAATTCAGCCACATCACAATAGTCTTTGCATCGTATAGCTTCTCCTTTAAGAAACTCTATAGTCAACTTAGACTTGTCATCATGACCACTCACATACTCATCGGCTAATTTTTGTGTGTCTAGCACACGCAAGGCAGACTTCCTACCCTTCTTCATTACCCTATAAGTATCTTTCCTTCTCCACCTTTCCGCATCACTACACAATGGTAGTTCTTTACTGATTAGATAATCAGCTTCTGCTTGTTGATGAATCGAAACTCTTTCTTCTATGAATTGTTCTTGTTCTTCGTCAGTCCATTTTGGTATTGGGATGACGGAAATTGGTGCAACTGGATAGTCGCTACCACTTCTAAGCATTTGGTTTTTGCTCCAGTCTCTATTGACTGTAATAATATTTAACTGGTTAATAGAATTTCCTGGGTTGTTTTTTCGGTACAGCCAATCATAACAATTTAGCTGTTGCTCCCATTCAGGCTTGCCGTCTTTTAAAGCATTCATAACAGTCCAACTGCTAGTCACTTTATAATCCTTTAGGATTTTTTCTTCGATAGAAATACTATCGGTCTGCCCACTTATAGTCCACCCATTCACTACAGCAAAGTTTCTTTGCTCCGTAATAGTGTCTGTGTTGCCCTCATTGGCTCTCTCTAAGATTGTGTGAACACTTTGACCTAACAGCTTCCAAATCTCGTTAGAGACATCTACAACGATTTTGTCGTCATGTTCTTCTTTAAGCACTCTAATCCTAGGAGGTTGTAACAAACCAGTAACAGAAATAGTAGAAGCACCTTTTGAATAGCTATCATTAGATACTGCTCTAATTATCTCTTGCGGTATGTTATTTAAATTTGTGTATTTCACTAAAGTATTTCTTCAAGTTCTGCTTTCATACAAAAAACTATGTCTTGCATTGCCTTTACTTTTTCTTGGCTCTCTGCCAAAAGTTTTTCTGCCTTTGCCACTTGTTCTTTTAACCTAAAAACGCCTTTAATAATCCTGATACTTTTGATTTCTACATTTTCCATATGCCAACTCCATTATCCATTTGTCTTACTGTAAATTTTGTACTTGGATTTTTATGTTTATATCTAAGTACATAGTTTCTAACTATCTTTACCTCTTGGGGTATCTTGGTCTTTGGTAATTCAATCAAGATATGGTCTCCTGATTTCATTGTGTCTAAAGGTATGTCATATTTCCTTGGCTTACCTCTGCCAACTGGTAAAGGTATTCCTTCTTTTATTTCAAACTTCATCTGTTTTACTCCTGTAAATTTATGCTCTCAATCGAAAGCGGTTTTTCCCACATGGTTTTATCAGATATCATTCTGTATCTACCACCTAGTAACTGGTAATTCTGTAAATTAATTGAAGGGTCTGAATAATTTAATATTTCGTTATAGTCTAATATGCTATACCTAACTATATTCTTAGGTTTAATTACACCCTTATGACAACAGTTGCCAAGTCCGAATAAGCTTGTCTGATAATCGTCTTTGTAATCTAATAAATTTTGTTTGAAATAAATAGTTCTTTCTTGCATCGTAGTTTTTTCAACAGCATCTTTCCATTGTGGTGCTATCCTGTGATACTGCTCTAAAAAATCCTCATCAGGATATAATCTCTTAGTATCAACTATCACTTCTAATACAACTGGTTCATCCTTTTCAGAATCACAATTCTTTTCGTTATAAGCATTTACTGATTGTTGTGCGAAATAAACTGGATAAGCATCAGACAAGTAAACCATAAGCGGATGACTTGGATTGCCACTCCAATTTCCAATACCTTTGTTATGTCTTGGGGTTATACCTTTTGATAGAATATCATCTAGGTATTTAGTAGAAGTGCCATGATATAAAGTTACCTTACCTTTGCTATAATCTTTAGGTGGGTACTTCAGTTCTTCTTCTCTCTGTAAGGCTTGTCTATCTGCCAATTCTTGTAACTCATTCATATTCATATTTGCTCCAACATTTATGATGTCTAAATGAAGTTTACTTGATGTCTTGCAAATGTGCAAGAGATGAATTAAGCTTTGTTAATGGAGATTGACTTAGTAAAATTAGACTCGTTAGTGATGAAGCAAGCAGTAAGAGATGTTGCTAGCAAAGACGAGAATTTATCGAATCAGGCACTCTCTTATTTTATATCAGATGACTTCAAAGTTCTATGCTTTAGAAATAATATAGACAGAGAAATAATCTTATCAAGTATAAAAGAATTAAATCAGTACCCTATACTATCACGCAAAAAGTTAGCCAATGACATAGCGAAAGTCATTGATAGTTCGTTTGTGGAGAGGGTACATAGTAGGTAGATATACCTACTAAGTTTTAACAATAAGTATATACATAGTAGTAAGTATATAAATAGCATAAACGGAGGTTATATGCAGAGTCAAGAGAAAATTGATATAAAAAATCATATTCATAGTAATTCAAAAACAAATAGCTATGGACACGGACAATACAAAATCACTTGTCCAAGTTGTCAGAATGAAAGGTCGAAGAACAGGAGGGACACCCCTCTATCAGTAAATATAAACGCAGAAACAATCGTATACCATTGTCATCATTGCGGTATAAATGGAGCAATCGCTAGAAACCAAGGAGTTAAAATGGCAATAGTCAAAACAGAAACGACACCAATAAAAAAGAAACCAATCAATTTACCAACACCTGATAAGCAAGCAGAGAAATGGTTACTGGAGCGAGGGATAAGTATTGAAACGGCAAACGCATCTGGTTGTGTTCTGGGTAAAAAAAATAATAAACCAGTCATAGGTTTTTCTTTCACCGAGGGAGATGAGACAGTTGCAATCAAATGGAGAACAGCAAATGGGAGTAAGGATTTTTGGTGGGATAACAATGCTACTCGTCTTTGGGGTAATCAAGTACACGATGCGACCTTGCCTACGATAGAAAAAACTTTGGTAATTACAGAAGGAGAATTAGATTGCTTGGCAATCAAAGAAGCATTTAAGAACCACAGCAACATTACAGTTTATTCAGTACCAAATGGAGCACCAAACAAAATCACAGAAGGTAAAGTATCTCCTTCAGAAGATAAGAGGTTTAAGTATGTATGGGATGACAGAGAAAAGTTTGAAGGAATAGACAGGATAATCTTAGCAACAGATACAGATAACAACGGACAGATTTTAGCTGATGAGTTAGCAAGAAGATTGAATAAGGCAAGATGTTATACAGTTGATTACTTAGGTAGCAAAGATGCAAATGATTTACTGGTAAAAACAGATTCGGAAACTGTTAGGAAACAGATACTAAATGCAGAGCCAGTTCCTTTACATGGGTTAAACAACATTGCACATTACTCAGATGAGTTTCAATCACTTTATGAACAAGGAAAACCAAGAGGGGTATCGACAGGATTTGATTCAGTTGACGAACTATTTACTCTACAGACTGGTTATTTAAATATTGTTACTGGATATCCAGGAGACGGCAAGTCAGCTTTCATTGACCAAATAATAGTAAATGTAGCTAAGAACAATGGTTGGAAAACTTGCTTTTGTTCTTTTGAAAAACCACCAACACTACATTCAGTTCAGTTAGCACAAGTATTAGTTGGTAAGCCATTCTTTGAAGGACAGAATGAGAGAATGACCCAAGAAGAAAAAGACTTTAGTGAGTCATGGATTAATGAGCATATCTTATTCCAAGATTATCAAGACGGAGGTATGCCTACGATTGAAAGCATATTAGAAAAAGGAGCGAGTGCAGTAATGAGATACGGCATAAGAATTTTAGTCATAGACCCATTCAATTTTATACAAACAGACCACAAAGGATTAGAGACAGACATGGTTAGTGAGATGCTTACAAAGGTGCAATTATTCTGCAAGCAACACGATGTTTGTTGCTTCTTTGTTGCTCATCCTACTAAGCCTGCCGAGAGAGGTAAAAAGAATATAGTTACAGGAGTTGACATAGCTAAGTCAATGGCATGGTTCTCTAAAGCAGACATGGGATTGACAGTTTTCCGAGGAGAAGCTAGTGTAAGTGTTAATGTTTGGAAAGCTAGGTGGGGTTGGTCAGCCAAATGTGGTACGACAGACCTAACATTCAATCCTTTAAGTGGGAGGTATAGTGAGACAGAAGAAGTTGAAGATAACTACGACTGGACATTCTAACGAAGAAGTTCATGTCAATGATGTAGGCAGTCCCTATCTGCATAAACATCATAAAGTTGCAATCAAGGTATTCAATAAAAGTAATGTTGGGCGAGCCATAGTTCTTGACCAACATTTAATTGATGTACTTTTCCTAGATGATTTGATTGATGCAAGACAGCATAGCGTATGCAATAAATACTTAGGCATGATTTCCAAATCAGGTTGCCATGTCAGTCCGCCAGACCTACGACAAATATTATCTACCAGTAAATATTATTTAGCTCCGTTGCCACGCAGTTGCATTTTGATTGGTGTCCAAAGAACAATTACTGATATATGTGGAGGAACAAAAGAGAAGATGTTTTGGAAACTAATGACAAGTAACCCAAAGAAAATTACTAAGTTAGATGTAAAGATAGTCCAAGAATGTTCCGAAGCTTTGCTTAACTATTGGTATGTCAGTCAGGAAAGTCCTGTTTCCTTGTTTCAACAAGCCCTGATAAGCCAGTAATAGGAACAGAAGATTCAACTTTAGTTTCTACAACTTCTTTAGGTTCGACTACAACATTTCTGTTATCAGCCTCATTGTGAATCATATGGATTATTTGCTTATTTAAAGAGCGACTTTCTTTCTTCGCCAAAGCATGTGCAAGTTCGTAAGTTTCTTCCGAACATCTAATGAATAGACTTTTTGTTGTCATCGTATACTACCTCTGTATCTTCTTCGTAAATAATTTCAGGTGAATGTTCCACCTCCGCAATAGCAACGCTCTCTCTACCGACTTGATAAAACCTATCTTCTTTTAATTGATTGATAGCACTTTTAAGCATGTATTCGTTTGACCTTATTAAAGGGTCATCCAATAAAGAGATAGCATAAGACAAAGCATCAAGTTCTGTTTCAAAAATCCATACCCTATGAACCCACTTAGCACTACTCTTAGTTGAGTTAGGATTATTTGGCTCAGGTATATCTAATTGATATGTGTGTCTCACTACTGCATACATCTCTATATTATAGGCATAATGCAATCAAATTGAAAGCGAATGTTCCATGTGGAACATAGTAAAAGCAATGTCCTGCCCTGCCAGTTTTCGCTGCTGGGAAATAATATTTACTAGTCATAGATATTTACTGGGCTGTAGCGGTATCGTCTTCACAAGAACGGCTTGGCTTCCAGGGAGGGCTTTTTTAGAAATATTATTTACTAGTACAGAAAAACCTGTGGATAAGATTAGTTCTGTACTTATGGAAGAATTAATAAATCTTATGATATAATTATTACAAGATAAGAAAGATGTATATGTAGCCTGTAAACTTATATACATTGGGTTCTGAAAACTTTTGTTTATGCTTTAGATGTGAGTGACCAGTTGTTTATTACAGTAAATAACGCACTACTATTCAAAGGCTACGCATTAACTGATGTCGTTGGTGGCAATCAATATTAGACTAGGAGCGAGTGACTTAATTTATCCCATTTAAAGAGAGAGCATACGCTCTCTTTTTTTTTAGACTATCTATCAATGCCGACTCTCAATCATAGACCAAAAAAAAGGGTAGCTAGTCCGAAAACTAACCACCCTTTAGACATCTAACTAACTTAGACATGGAGGTTTCTCTTAAAAGAGAACATCAACTATAGACTATCTGATTGCACTATGCAATAAGAAACACAATATATAGTGTATTTTTTTTAATCAACCACTAGATGTTGTGGTTTTTGTAATTTTGTACACCCAGTCAATAATATTTTTTTACAGCACGTTCACAGCACGGAAATCCCCCCCCTCGCAAACCCTTGAAATATATATGACTGGTAAATATTTTTTCTATCTTGTTTTTTTAAAATTTCTTATCACCTTTTTTCAGACCAAAAAAAAAGGCGAACACCACCTAAGTAGTATTCGCCTTAATTTATTTTAGCTATATCTTTACTGGTTTCCCATTAGGATATTTGATTGCTTGCGATAATCTATACCAATCACTAGGACTAAGTATTTCTTTTAACTCAAATACATTTGTACTCTCATCAACATCATACTTAACTTTGATTTCAGCAAAGATTTCTTGCCAATACCTTTTCATGATTGCACCTCCTTATTGATAATTGAATGAATCAAATCCATAACATCCAATCTTATCTCCGCACATTTCATAAAACTGGAATCTTCAACCCCAGTATATTTATCTACAAGACTCTCAATATCTTCTGTTAGACAAGCGAACCCTTCTGAATTAAGGGTAAGTTTCTCATCAACATTACCCTCCTCATCAATGTAATTATCAAAATAAATACTCATGATAGTTCCTCCTCATCAATAAAGAATTTGACATGAACAAATCCTCCACTCATAGATGATATTGAATATCTATAATCGCAAGTTTCTAACCAAGCGATAAAAGATTTTAAATGCTTCGTCTGAATACTGGCACTCATGATTTAACCTCCTCAACATCTCCGCTATCTACTTCCATTTGACTATCATCGCCAAAGTCAGAGTATTTAAAAGTTGATGTAATACCACCTTCTTTTACACAATCCCCCTCTTTTAAAATATTAGGCAAACAAACCGCATCTAAAATTTCACTTTCAGTTAGCTTTTTGTCAGACACAATTTCAAAGTATCTCACATCAGTAGATTGCTCACTTACCTCGTAAGCATATTTTTTTTTATTCATGATTGAACCTCGCTATTCAAATAAAAATTTACTCTCTCTTTGTTATCATTATTTTCATTAGTTTCGATATATTTTTTAATCAAAATATCTACTTCTTTTTTAATGATTGATAACATAAAAGGCATTTCATCATTTGGGTCAGTAGGAAAAAAAACATCTACTCCGCTATTAGATTTTAATTTGACTAGCAAATCATAAACCTCGCATAGAGCATCCATTTGATTTTCGTTTATAGGCTCATCCCATTTTTTTATAGTTAATTTATCCATAAAAATATGTCCCTCCGTAGGACAGTTAGTTAGTTTCTGTTTCGACTCTTTTGAGTCATCATCAGGGAAAATACACATTTTCCGACAGAAAAGTAGAAATTCGACCTCGTAGGAGAGCCATAGAGAGCAAATCAGGGAGCAAGTGATATCAGGGCATACCCTAAAATCACTCACTCTCCAATCGCTTCTACTTAATAGAAATCAGCAGTATCAACATAAACAACTTCGCCAAAGGCTAGTTTTTCTGAATAACTGCTTTTTTCCGTTACACACCAAAAGACAGGAACATCAGGCTCAACATCAGGGTCAACAATTCCCCACCCATCCGTGAAATAGATAAAGGCTTGCACCTCGTCTACATCATCAGAAAAGTCATTGAACAGATTGAACGGAGGGTCAAATTCCGTTCCACCACCACCACGGACTTGAAGCTTCAAATCATCGCCTTGGTCTAACTCGTAGATATCCCACCACTCGCCTTGACTGTTTTTGATAACAGTATCATCGCAGTAGCAAACTCGAATCTTATCAAGACCGCACGCTTCAGCTATCGCTTGTATTTCCGTTGCGAACATATTGAGTTCGTATTGGGAAACACTTCCGCTAGTATCAATCGCAATAGCTAACTCGCCACCTTGCGGAGACTTTGCTTTGCTAGGCAAATTGATTCCTCGATGTTGATGCCTTCTATTGAGTCTCGCCCATGAGTTCTCATCACAAAAAGCAGATTGTAGAAAATCTAAAAGCAAATCCTTCCAATCGACTTGCACATCTTTTAGTTCTTCAATCCTATTTCTCATTCCACTTGAACCGCTACCCATTGCAATTTCTAGCTTGTCAGCTAAAGAAACCGCTCGTTGAATCTCGCCTTTCAGTTCTTGCATCTCTGCATCATTCATAGGCTTGCCTTCTTCGTTGGTAGCATCCCAAACTTCGCCAATAGCAGACGGAATGTTATCCCAATCAGAACCAGTCGAACCTTGCTCAGATTCTCCAGTCTCATCTTCAGAAATATTTCCTTGACTAGTCTCAGAAATTTCTCCGTCTTGCTCCTCGTCAGATTCTTCAGAACCGCCTTGACTTTGAGCATCTTGTTCTTGCTCATCATCTTCTCCATTAGGCTTGTTCTGATTTTGTATCTGTTCGATAGCTTCTTGCATTGCTTCCTCGTCATTTACCAAAATCTGATAAACCTTTTCAGCAGTCATGCCCTTGTATTTATGGTCAAGTAAACCACCCATAGGCAGTTGTAAATGTAAATCCCAATACAAGTAAGCATTGATGACATAATCGCACGCGATATTCCAAACTTTAGGATGACGATTGCCACGCCTTAAAGGATGTTCATATACGACATGCAACGCTTCATGAACGAGAACGCCTTGCAGTTCTTCCTCCGTGCAACCCATAACAAATTCAGGATAGAAATAAATATTTTTTCCGTCAGTTGCCATAGTGTCGCACTTGGATTTTTCAGTCTCGATTAAATCAAGATGTAGGAGCATGCTCGCCATTCCCACATTGCCTTTCATTAACTTCGACCTTGCCTTCACAATTGTTTCTAAACTAGTCATGTTTCTTACCTCCATAAATCTTACCTAAAAGACCTCCTTTAAGTGAAGAAACAGATTGTTCTAATTGCTCTGCTACTTTGTCTCGTTTCTGTTGACCCATTTCTGAATCATCTCGCAACTGTTCGACAGAATTGATTGAAGCAAAAACGCTACAAAGTTTTTGATGAGCATCAGAGATATGCGAATCGTTTCCTAAAATATCCTCATTGATAGAGGGCAACACTTCGATTGCTTGCTTCAGCTTGTCGAAACTCGACACATTGAAGAAACCGCCTTTTTGTTTATTTTCAGGGTCATATTCTTTTAGCTTCGTAGCTAAATGATTCACTTGCTCCAACAAAGCATCAACAGTTGTCTTAAAGACATTCTTGATATTGTTGTTGGCTCTGTTTACTGCATCAGATTCTATCCTTGCTCTTAGCTTTTCAGACACATTTAATCTTATGTCATGGCTAAAAGAAGGAACGACAGATATTTCAAATTGAAAAATAAATTTTCTTCTCAATTCGTCAAAGTCAGGATAATCGTTTTCGTCAAACGCATCTCCAAGATTTCTTTTTGCTTGCTCCATTTGTTTTGGATAGGCTCTAAGAAATCCTTCAACCTCTCGCTCCCAAACTTGCTTCGAGATATCAACATGACTCTGAAGCTTTTCAAGATTAGAGTTAGGGCATAATCGCCAACCGCTCACAGTCTTACCAGTATCATAGTCTGTTGAATTATCATCCCAAGGCAAAGTCAAAGGATAGTAAAAATCATTCCTAAACCCATTTAAGATAGAGCGGAACTCTTTGTTCACATCTCTACCAAATATATGTTTAGAAACACCCAGTAATCTCTCGTCTGATACTTTCGTATCAACCGCTAGATTTCTCTTTAATCTCTTATCAGTTTTGATACCGCTAGGATGTTTCGCAGTCATGCGAACCAGTACGGCATTTTCCGACAGAGTATTAGTTAATTTTTTATCCATAATAACCTCCATTATTTTTAGTTAGATAAAAGTTTCTGTTTCGATTCTTTTGAATCATCATCAGGAGAGATACACATCTCTCGACAGAAACGAGCAGAAAAAATATTTAACTGGTAAATAATATTTTCCACTCGTGTTAGTCAGAATTTTTTAGACTTCTAAGTCTTGGTTTTCTACTTTGAATTGAGCATAAGTAGAAGTGTCGACAATATCAGGTCTTGCTCCAATCAAAGACCTCACAAAGAATATTCCAAATTCAGGTGTTGGAAATTTCTTGATGTAAGCAACGCTATTCTCGAACCAGTCAGTAATATCAGAATTACTAGCTTCTTTAAGAACAGTTACCAAAGCACAAACAGTAGCGTACATAAGACCACCGCTATCAGGTACTTCAACATCCTTGCCTTCAACAATATCTTCTAGGTCAGGAACATCATTTTTCAATGATAGAAATGACATAAATTCTATTGCTGGAGTCTCCCCAATATCGCCCTCACAAATCAACTGAATAATTTCTTCAGGTGGATTCGTTTTCAGGGTATCGCTCAACCTTGTCCATGCTCTTGGACTTGGTTGCGGACTCGTTACTTTGCTATCAAAGACATTTAAGTATTCAGGTTGAAAACTTATATATCCCAATACATCAGGGTGAACATCATTCTTAGTAGCCCATGCTAACCAATCATTCGTATCATGCTCGAAGTTAATCATTGTGCAACGACCAACGACATGAGAAGGGAGTTTATTAGACCCCGCTCTATCCGTTGCTCTGTTACCCGCACAAATAACTTTCCACCCTTTAGGTAAGACATAATCGCCAATCTTACCCTCGTACAATAATTGCCCACAAATAGCTTGAATCGAATTGTGTGCTTGGGCATATTCGTCAAAGAATAAAACACCCTCGCCACCAATAGGGAGATTCCCTAGGAACGCTCTCTTTTGTTGATTCTCATCATCTATATATGGCAAACCGCCAAGGTCAACAGACTCGTATAACGACAGCCTAAAATCAATAAATCCAAACTGCTTTGCAGTAGGATTAATCTCATCGACTAAGACCTCTCGACCTTCGCTCACGCTATCCACATAAGACCTAACAATTGCACTTTTTCCAATACCAGTTCCCCCTAAGAGAAACGGAGTATTAGACCCTTTTAATACTGATTTCATCATCAGTAATGCTTGACTTGGTTTCATAATAACCTCCATAGTTAATTTCCAAGTTAGTAAAAAGCTAGCAGAAATGCTAGCCACCAAGACCAACCAATAAATATTATTTACTGGTTAGTTTCGATTGAATTTCACAATCTCATCAGTTGGTTTAGTATCCGCTCATTTGGTCATGGATAGATACCGCTCCATAAAAATCATATCCAACCAATTCTCTAATAGTTTCGTTGAATCTTGAATCAGTAGCAGAACCAAAGTTTCCACTAGCATGATAAAAAGTACCCTCATTAGATTCTTGAATTGGTTTCAAGATAATCAAATTACTACCGCAAGGAGCATGACAAAATAACTCATATTCAGGCAAGTTATCTTTATTCTCACACCACTCCATACCTTTAACATTAGTCACAAATATCTCATCATATCCGTGGCTTCTTTGTGTACTTACATCGTGACCTTTTAATATTTCAATTCTCATAATAATCCTCCATAGATTAAGTTTTGAGTCAGCTTAATTGCTAACACCAAGACTGGATAATTACTTACCCAGTTTCGCCTAAATCTCATAGGCTCATCAGTTGGTTTAATACTCGAATCCTATTTGCACAACTACGCTACCCTTTTTAAAGGTTTCAGCATTAATGTTTTCAGCTTTAGTTACTCGATACTTCCCAAGGCTTCGCTCATAATCTTCACGAATATAAACACCACCATTCTCGCTAAGTCTAAAGAAGTCTCCCTCTTTAACATCAGATAATGTTTTAAGTTCCCAAGTATCTCGTGCATTAATTTCAAATACAGGTTGTTCTATTTTCATATAATCCTCCATGGATTGTAGTTTCTTGAACCCCATAAGTAGGATTCTCATCAGCATGTTAATTCATGGACTGCGGAGGACAGT
>Ga0180120_10000134_pt1 | contig 35698 bp, 21 predicted proteins | sample CPBDNA_3_FD_129677 | JGI IMG/M metagenome (GOLD analysis project Ga0180120, IMG submission 129677) | Freshwater to marine salinity gradient microbial communities from Chesapeake Bay, USA - CPBay_Spr_31_0.2_DNA (version 2) (version 2) | ecosystem: Environmental > Aquatic > Marine > Coastal ... | reverse complement strand
TTCTAAAAATGTGCCCAAGAAGTCAAGATAGTTTTCTGTGGTTATGCCTAGTCCGGCAAACTGTGGTATAAGATCTTGCCTTACCCCTCTGGCCAATTGTGAGACTGCCGCGGTGCCTTGATTTACTGAGCCAAACAGTCCTGCCAGTGTTGAAGCCTCAGATCCAATGAAGTCTGTGAACTCTCTCAGTGGTAACAGAGCATCTCTGGCAACCACTCTCAGTTGCACCAGTGATTGACCAAAGTCAGCACCTACCGAAGCAAGACTCCGGAAATTGTCAATGTTAAAATCTAAGCTCTTTCCTAGGGCATCAATCGCCTTGCCCACGAGAGGCACATCTTGCATGGCTTGAGTGTAGTAGCCAATTTTTTCAGCACCGGTGACCGACGCATCTCCCAATCCAAACAATGTACCTGTGATTTTATTAACCGTGGAATTAAGACCTGCCATCACTTTGGTGGACTTTTCTACTGATTTGGTAAACTCTTTTAGATCTTTAATCTGGTTTTTTTGCTCGTCAGTGAGATTTTTGCTATTTTTGGCTAGATCGCTAAATGCTTTGACGGCTTGTTGGGTCTGACTGGTGGTTAATGCACCAGATCTAACCTTACCTTTGAATTCAGCTATCAATCGTGTGATGTCTTTACCCTGCTGACCGAGCAGTTTTTCCAGCTGTTGTATTAGTCTTTCTTCATCCATTTTTTAGGCCATTTTCTGCGTACATAAATATAGACACGCTTTATAATATAGTGTATATTTATAGAGTTACAATTATGGTAGAAAACACTAACCCACTAAACAAGTATTATCGGCAACCTTCGATATACATTTCTTTGCCCAGCAAAGGACGGTACTATTCAGAAGATGTTTATACATCAACACAGACAGGTGAAATTCCTGTTCTGCCAATGACTGCTAAAGATGAGATGGCATTCAAAACACCAGACGCTATGATCAATGGTCAAGCCACGGTGGATGTGATAAAGAGCTGTTGCCCTAATATTAAAGATCCATGGCAGTTAACCAATTACGACCTGGACACAGTTTTGTTAGGAGTTAGGATAGCCACATACGGGGAAACGATGGACATCAACGCCACGGTTCCGGTGGTGAATGAGCAGATGGGGCATACTGTTAACCTGCCTGCTCTACTAGAAACTGTAAAAAACATTGACATCAAGGATTCGTTCCGCACCAAGAACGGATTCACAGTACACATGAAACCACTGACCTACAAAGATATCACAGACACCCAGTTGAAAACGTTTGAACAGCAAAAAATTGTGGCCTCAGTGACTTCATCTGCATTGACCGAAGAAGAAAAAACTAAAAGGTATGCAGATGCTTATAAAAACTTGACAGAATTAAATTTTGAAATGTTGAGCTCCACGTTTACAAAGGTAACCACACCAGAGGGAGAAGCGGTCACAGACAAGGGTCAGATCAAAGATTTCCTAAACAACACAGACAGCAAGATAGTCAATGAGATGCAGGACGAGATGATCAAGTTACGAGCTCAAGCACAAGTAAAACCAATTATGCTTAAAGCAACAGATGAGCAGATCAAGAAAGGTGCACCGGTATCGTTTCAAGTACCGTTGACTTTTGACAACTCAAATTTTTTCGTATAAGACTCCTCTCACTCTCGGATTCTGAAATCATGAAATATTTAAAAGACATGGACTCCGAAGTTAAAAACCTCAAACACGAACTGTTAAAAATTTGTTGGTACATGCGGGGTGGCGTGTCCTACCAAGAGTCCTTGAACATGAGCGTCGACGAGCGTAAAATTGTTGGTAATATCGTCAAAGATAATCTTGAAACTACCAAAAAAACCAATAGAGATTTTTTCTAATCGTGCTATACTATTAACTACAACTATAATACAATAAAAAAACCAGGATAACTATTATTCACTTATGTCGAACAAAGATCTTACTAGAGAACTTAAACAGACTATCAAAGAACTCGCCGAAGAAAAAGAGGAACTGCTGAGGAAACTATCCAGCAAGGAGTCTCGAATCAAACAAATTTTAATTCAATTGGAGAACAGCACGGATGACGTGACCGCGGTCGGAAAAAAAATACGTGAACAGGAAGACCAGATCAAGGATCTCTCAATGGAATTGGACAAAGCCAACGCAAAAATAAATGAAACAAAAACTAAAAAAAACAAAGACACCCCGGTCGACGAAGAGCAGGCCGACAAACCCATCACAGAAGAAGAACAGTCCAACGACTAGTCCCACAGAGGACGTGATACGTTGGGTAAAAGAATTTGTACAAGTGCCACACCCGGTGTTTGCCGACTACCCACCCTGTCCCTACGCCCGACAGGCCATGCTGGATGGCAAGGTAGAGTTCAAAGAACTCACAGACGCAGAACCTGACTCCAACATATGGACCAGGATAGATCGTTTTGATTTCAAGAACAAGGATGTGCTGGTGATAATCGCAGAGGCCAAGAGATGGACTCCACACTACACCCGCAAGTTGGCTGAACAGCTGAACCGATCCTACCAAAGTGACAATCTCCTTATCATGGAGGACCATCCCAGACTGGTGGAGAAAGTAAAGAACGTGAAGCTAAACCAAGGCAAGCACACGCTGTTGTTTGTGCAACACCGTGTCAAGCTGAAGAAGTTCGAGGACATCCTGAAGAGGACCAAGTACTACGACAACTTCTCTAGAGGCTATCACGAATCAGTGACTGGCACTTGGCGACATCCTGTAAAGTCTCGATCCTAGAATCCCTGCGACACAATTTTTTGTACTGTTTCTTGCTGGTGCTCCACTCGGTGCCCGTCCACCACTGAAATCCAACATAGTTGGCCTTGTACTCTGATGATCTCTCGTAGCCCGATCCCATGTAGAAGTAGCCCACGTGGTTGTTGTAGGCCCACTGCAATTCAAGGTCCAGCGTGATGTCGGACACAGGCACAGTGTTGGCGTGTATCACTGACTCCAGTCCGGCAAGGTCCGGGTAATCATTGATGCCGACGTAGTTGTCCTCCATGTAGGCATAGCGTTTCTGTTTGGTGAATCCTATTATGTTGTCGGCCTCTCCGATATAGAACAGCATGAACTGATCACGCTCGTGGTAGTGTGCAAAAGGGTCGTAGTCCGCGCCAAAATTTTTACGTTTCATGTACAGCCTGTAGATGTGTGGCAGTCCCAGCAGTTTGACCATCTCGCTGGCCTCGATCACTTTGACCCCTATCTCCTTGCCCTTCCACTCGTGACGTTTGTAGCGTGGCTTATACTTCTGCATGTCTATGCGTGTGCTACGACTCTGGTACCACACTTCACGCAGATCCGCCACTGGATAGTCCTGCGCCAGCCAACCGCGGTCCAACATTTCTGGTTCCTCCTGTGGATCAATGATGGCCATGGGCCTGCATATCACAAGATCTTGGTGTTCCTGTTTGCCGTGGGTGTGGTCAAAGAGCAGTTCCATGTTGATATTTAAGGTCATGCAAAAGATGACTTGCAGTCATCTGAAACTTCGCTACGCTCGTTTCCTTTTTTTTAAATTTACGCTGTACACACTAAAGAACTGAAAAACGCATTTACGCATATGCGTACCCTGTGGTAGATGAGCAGTCACAATTCTGCTATTACTAGCAGAACTGATCGGAACCCTGTGGTGAGTTCGCAGTCACTATACATCGCTACTTGCGTCGGGCGGTTGTGCTGTACCCGTTTGCTCATTCTGTTACAACGCGAGCCTACCAAACCCTTGTATAATAGTTTTTGGTAAACTTGAGGATTATCTTTTTCTAAGAGCCCCATCATTTTGTATGGTGCATCAAGTGATTCACTTATCCCGTTATCCGGTGCATTTCACTGCTCACTGAGAAGATGCTATGTTTGCCTGTTGGGAAATTTGTTTGCCTGGTGGAAGGATGCTGTTGCCCTTCACTACTATATAACACGCATAAAAAAGTCTGTCAATGTTCTTGAGTTTAAATACCACTATGCAATGGACACACCAAGGGAAAGACATTTTAGTATTACCAGAGGACTGTGTGGGTTTCGTTTATTTGATAACAAACACAACCAACGACAGGATGTACATAGGCAAGAAACTTGCGAAATTCAAAAGATCCAAGGCACCACTAAAGGGCAGACGCAACAGACGTAGGTACAAGGTCGACAGTGACTGGCAGGACTATTATGGTTCCAGCGATGAACTGACCATAGACATAAAGAGACTTGGTGCGGAAAACTTCAAGAGGGAGATATTGTTCTACTGCAAATCAAAATCAGAACTATCATACGTGGAGGCACGAGAGCAGTTTGCTCGGAAAGTGCTAGAGACCAACGATTACTACAACGGTCACATACGTGTCAGGGTACACGGCAAGGGTATATTAAAAGGATGATACCCATCAAAGGTTACAGCACCTTCCAACCACTTAAACACTGTATTGTTGGTCGAGCAACTTCACCAGAAAACGTAGCAGAACCCTTAAAGGAAGTAATGAACAACACCAAGGAGGACTTAAACAACTTGGTCAAAACACTTGAGTCGATGGATGTTGTGTGTTACAGGCCCAACATTGAAAGTACCACACAGCGGCCACCTATATCTCCTAGGGACTATTTTATAGCGTTGGGCGAAAAATTATTTGTGGGCAAAGTCGTAGCTGGGTACAAGGATATTTTAAAATCAATAGATCGTGAGAAAATAAAATGGTGTGTGGGAAATGATATTTCAAGCGGCAACATGGTACGTTGTGGCAATCATGTACATTGGGATATCAGTAAACATGTTGAGCACAGAATGGAAAAAGAGATACTGCAATGGTTAAGTGAAAACAAGTATAAAGTGTCCATAACCAGGCACGGTTGGCACATGGACGGTGTTTACAGCATATTGAAACCGGGTGTAATAGTGGCTTCTCGAGACCTGCCCGAACTAGAAACAATTTATCCAAAATGGGATATCTGCTATCCAACCGCAGAGCAAGTGCAGAAACCAATACAGCACGATTGGGGAGGTGACTACAAAGAAAGCAACTACGACGTAAACATACTGTCAGTCAATGAAGAGAACTGTATAATTACGAAAGAAAACAAGGTGTTGTTTAACTTTCTGGAAAAAAACAAAATAAATCCCATTGTATCTGAATTCAGAGACAAGCAATTCTGGGACAACGGTATCCACTGTGTCACACAAGATCTATACAGAGAAGGCGAGATGGAAGATTACTTCCACGATTAATCACAAATAAAAAACCCCCAACCAAAGATAGCCGAGGGCTTTAAATTTATAATTGTTGACGAAAATTACGCCGCTGTTTTTGCCGCGTTTTTAACTTCTTGAATTTCTTTTCTTCTTGCTTTGATCAACTTTGATAATTCAGCAAGTGCTTTTCTGGCTCTTGTTGCTGAAGCTTTTACACCTTTTTCAACAAACTTACCATTCTCTTCTGAATAAGTTTGAATTGCTGTCATTATACTTTCATGTGTTTGTGACATATTTGTCCTTCCTTTTAGTTGCTGTACGATAAGATTAATTAACGTCGGTAGTTATAACCTATATAATTAATTAACATATGTTACATTTAAGCACACAAGATGTGGTTTCGTCAATAGAAAAATCACCATTGATGGTAAAACAAGGTATAGCTTACCAAGAGTACCAAAATTTTTTTGGTAATAAAATATTAAAAGAAATCAAAGACATAGAAAAAATGACAATAGTAAAGTTAGAAAAACAACACCACATGCCAAGAAACAGGATAGATTATTCGGAGACATTGATGAAAAAACTTAAAATTTTCTTTTGCAACAGCAAAATTACAAAGGCACTTGAAACAAAATTCAACACGCCGTTGCGATGTGAAAGCGTTGACATCTGGTTGGACGGTGCAGGTTATTATCTATCTCCACACACCGATGATCAGAGGATAAAACTTGCCTTGCAGATTTATCTAGGCACAGAAACAAATGTGGGAACATCATTGTTCGACGGGGACAACAATGTGATAAAGACATTTCCTTATATATTGGATTCTGGTTATGCACTGTTGAACAATGCTGTCAGCCTGCATGGCACGGAAGGAACAGTTGCCAAAAACGACCCACGTAGGAGTTTGTATGTTAGATATATCTAATTTAACGATAAAAAAATTGCAAAAGAGAGGCCATCTAGACACCGTGTTGATGCCTGTACAGGACGAACACTTGTCCACACTGAAAAAATCATGGTATCATGATCCGCAAGAAAGCATTGGGCACAATGAATTTGTTGAAAAGGCAAGTGGTTGGTTTAGGTCCACGAAAATTAATGATTTACAAGGATGGGATAAGTTTCCCTGTGTTGATGTGATAATGGGTTGCACTCACTTCATAGAGAGTCTGGCCAGCAAACACAAATGGAACATACAGGTGCTTGGAAAAGAATACGCCTACTACACGGTTATGGGCAAAAAACACACCGATCCCGGGAACCTTGAGCCCGGAAAACCCCTTATAGTGTCTTTGCCAAACTACTTTTACGGCAACAGGCCAGCCTGGCAAGCAGTTCTAAAGGAGTGTGAACAGAAGGGCATCGACATACACATTGATTGTGCTTGGGTCACAGCCGCGAAAGGGTTTGACTTCAACTTCGATCATCCTAACATAAAATCCTTTGCCATGAGCATGTCCAAGTACAATTTCACTTGGAACAGGATAGGGTTGAGATGGTCCAGACAGCGTACAATGGATTCGTGTTCTATGATAAGTGCCCAAAGGAAATACAACGAGTTGACCACGGCATGTGGATCTTTCATGATGGACAACATACCCAGGGACTACGGATGGGAAAAATATGGAAAAATAAATCAACAAATTTGTGATAAGTTAGGCCTTAAACCAACCATGTTCTTTTACGTGGTCAAAGATAAAGATGATAAACTGTATTCTATTGGAAAACTACTTGGAGATATTAAACTATAATATCAACATCATTTGAATAATTGGTAAAACCATTCTCTTTTATCACTTTCAATACAGAGTTGACTCGAGATACCAGCTCGTCCTTGTGAGATATTAAGAAAATATTTTTATTTTGAGTCCGCGCCATGTCTTTTAACACTGCCATTGCGGCTTCCACACCCGATGTGTCCATTCCTGCATCTATAAGTTCATCAATGAACAGCAAGTTGATCTGTTGATACAATCCTTCCCACACGTCTCTGAACGCCCAACTCAAACTTAGGATCAATCTGTTTCTTTCACCTCTACTCAAATTGTCAAAGTCAAGTTCTCTGCCAAGTTCTTCTATTTGCACAGTGAGATCACTTTGGAAAACAACTGTGTGTGGCAGTTTCACTTTGCTCAGATACACAGCAAGTCTTTGGTTCAAATATGTTAAGTTCTGTTCTATAATCTTTGTTCTTAAAAAACTGTCTTTAGCAGTCAACAGTTTGTACAAAAACTCTTGGTGTCTGTACAAGTCTTCTAGTTCGTTGGCTCTTGTGAAATCAACTTTTTGTATAGCACTTTTGTTGAGCTCTTCAATTTGTTCTTGATATGGGTTTTCTTTTGTTTCAGTTTGTGTCAGTTGACGTTTAAGATCATTCAATGATGCCTTGTGATTGTATGCTTCATCTAGTGTGTCATAGTACGTGTCTGGTGTGTTGCCAAGATCACCTATAGCATCAATGTCTTTTTGTATTTTGCCAAGATCATTTTTTAGTTTGTTACTGTAATCTTCATTTTCAGTAAGTATAGTTTTTAGTTTATCCACTAGATGTGTGTGTTTGTCATCATGCAGGTCCTGTTCGCAAGTAGGACATTTAGCATCTTTGGCATATTCTATGTCTTTTTTAGTTTTGTCTACGTTAGCATCTGCCTGGGTAAATGAATTTTCATGATAAGATTTTTCTTTCTGTAAACTCACTAATGCTTTAGAATCTTCTGTGTGTTTTGATAATTTTTTGTGTGCTTCTATTTCTTGCTTGATATCAACTTTTTCTAATTCTTCTATTGCTTCTTTAAATTTTTCAGTGTCTTGATCTTTTTGAGTCTCCCAAGCACTGCTTCTCAATTTTATTGTTTTGATTGATCCTTCTATTTTTTCATTGCTGTCAATCACACTGTCCAGTCTATATTTTTCCGATATCAATTCGTCTTTGTTGCTTTTCATTTGTGATTTCAGCATTTCTGCTTTTTCTGAAAGGATTGTGATACCAAGCAACTGTTCTATAATTTCTCTTTGTTCTGCTTGTTTTGTGGCTAAGAACGGCTGTGTGTAAGTGTTCAGTGCAATTATATTTTTAAACATAGAATGAGTCATACCAATCAACTTGTTTATTTCGGCCTGTGTTTCTCTGTTTTCGCCCTGTGCTTCATTGCTCTCACCATCTTGTTCTACATCATTAATGTAAAATTTTAAAGTGGCTGGTTTTCTGCCTCTCTCAATAGTGTATGTTACACCGTTTTTTTCAAACGTGATAGATACCACCATACCTTTATTGTTGGTTTTGTTGACCAAGTTGTCTTTTCTAATCTGTGTCAGTGCGTCACCAAAAAGTGCATAACTGATTGCATTTATAATTGTTGTTTTACCCGTACCATTTCTTGCACCAGCGTCATCACCGCCCATATCTATATTCTCACCTAGCACTAGCACTAGATGTTTGCCCTCAAAGTTTATGGCCTGAGTTTGATTGCCCACTGATAGGAAATTTTTTACCGTTAAAGTTTTAATTGTTAACATCTAAATTGCTATAAATTGCCATTAATATTTTTTTATCGTATGTTTGCGAATCCACACTCTCTAACTGTTTTACCACAATTTGATCTACTGAATCGAATTTTTCTACTGTAGCAGTGGTCTGTTTAGATTGATCTATCTGTTCCGGAATCAGTTGTAATTCTCTCAAACCATATTTGTCAATGAATGTTTCTCTAATAAAGTTAGCTTCTTCGTAAGAAATCTTTATGTCCATGGTCACTCTCACATACATTTTTTTAGACAGTAATCGATCAGGATCTGCTAACAGCTGACTAATTTTATAATTTCTGTATTTTGGCATGTCCGGCCAGTTGATGTATTTGGGCTCACCGCCGTGTTCCAGTATCATCATGCCTCGTTCGTCATCGCCTGCGTCTGCGAAGTTATGAGGAAATGCGTTGCCCATGTAAGTTATGTTGTTCCTTATCTGTCTTTTGTGGAAGTGTCCTGTAAACACATACTGTTGATTCACAAAGTGTTCTGCTTTGATGCCACCCACGTCCGGCATCTCTACCATGGCATTCATTTTAAAATAAGGAATCTCAAAGTGTCCAAATATGTATTTCTGTTTCATTTGAGGAATACGTTTCCATTCATCCTGCACGATCCATGGAATAATTGCCACATCTTCTGTTTCAATCCAGTTGTTTACAATAGTAACATTAGGAATATTTCTAACAAATTCCATAGAGTTAATTTCTCTTTTGTCTCGGTAATACAAATCATGATTACCCATTATCACGTAAACTTTTTCAAACGCCTTACCCAGCCTCTCCATATTAGAAACAGTGTAGTTCATGGTAGAAACGTTTGTTGCTGATCTATGATGATGCCAGTCTCCCAGGAATATACAGGTCTCACAACCTTCTGCTTTGGCTTGTTCTATAAACCACTTTATAAATTCTTCACAGTCATTATTATGAACTCTGGAATTGCCTTTTAGGCCAAAGTGGATATCTGTAAAACAGGCTACTTTCTTGAAAAACATCCGTTTTTTTCTCTTTCTTCTTCTAGTTCATCTTGTTTAGCTCTTATTTTTTCTGCACTTACGTTTTTATATTTTAACATAGAATAGTCTTTTTTGCCAGTTTTTTTGTAATGTCTGTTAAACTTCTTCATGGAATCTTTTGTTGCAACTTTTACTGATTTTGTTTCTTCTACGATTCTTTTTTGTTGTCTAGCAATTATCTCACTCAGCTGTCGTGTCATGGAAGGCATCAGGTTGTTCTGTTCCATTATATCATCTCTGATATTTTGATTCTTTTTTTCAATGTTTAATATTCTCGTGAACGAGTTTGTGATCGCCGCGGTGTAGTAAGCAAATGGATTTTCTGATTTGGATTCGTCAAATTGTAAACCTATTTGGCTCAATTGCATCAGTGCCTGTGATTGCATTTCGTCATTGTAGGTATAGCCTCTCCAGTTGCTTCTAGTACCATATCTCTCACACAGCTTCATGTACATCTGTGCCAACACGGTAGTTGTGTTTCCGTGAGTCAGAGAGAACTTCCCGTTACTCATGCCGCCCACCCAATGCGATTTGCCTACGCAGGTTGTTTTTCCCTTTTTATCAATGCGGTAGTGTTGGAATGGAGGAAAGTTAACTTTAGTATGCTTGTCAGCTACAGTTTTAGGATTTTTTTTCCTTAACAGATCTTCCGGAACATGATCAAAATTCATTACACGGAATACAAGATCAGTTTTATCTATCTGTCTTGGAGACACCTCGAAATCCGACATTTTTAATTTATTTTTCCGGCCCGCTTCTATTTTAGCTTTTTCCCATGCCTGCTGGGTCAATCTTTTAGCCCTTAACTTTCTAGCTTGAGCAACAGTATTTTTATTGATACTTTTAACATCCTTGACAATGATATCGTAATCGCTGTCTTCTGGAGACACATAAGAACAATAGGTGTTTTTACTTAGATGTATCTGGCGCAACATGTCACGATTGTTTAGATAGTTCACTCTTTTCATAATTTACTTTCTTTGTTAACTTAAATGAATTTGAAATGACCACAAACAGGTCTGTTGAAATGTGTGCTAAAACTGTGCCGTACTGTTAATTAAATGCGCCTATTATTATGCCTATAAATATTGTTTATTATACAACAATTTTTATGACAACACAACCGCAATCACCAAATGAAAAAACACTAGGTAAAGCAGTGGGTCAAGCGGCTTCCAATGTGTTCAACAGAACACTAGGTCGTCTGTTTGGAGCCGGATTGAACAAAGGCGCCGCCAAGGGTAAATTTGGCGGAAACCCAAACACTGCTCGTTGGACTACAAGAAGTGGCAGTACAGACTGGAGAGTGAAAATTACCATCCCATCTCAATCTGATCTCCTTGCAGACTTTTTTGGCGATGCCTCCAACAAAGAGGCTAATGGAGTCAGTTACAAAGTAATGCAACCACTTGCCAAAACTAACGGTGTAATATTTCCAATCACACCATCAGTGATCATACAGCACACTGCAAACTATTCACAACTGGCCACAGCTCATGCAAATTATCCTTACTATGCTTACCAAAATTCAGAACCCGCAAACATGACCATTGTGGGAGAGTTTCCGGTACAGAATCAATCAGACGCCGCTCATTGGGTGGCCACCATACATTTCCTTAGAGCCGTAACCAAAATGTTTTTTGGTGGAGAGGACCCCACTCGAGGAAATCCTCCGCCAATTCTAAAACTGAACGGGTATGGAAATCATGTGTTTAAAAATATTCCTGTGATCGTGACCAACTTCACATGTGAATTGAGAGCAGACGTAGATTACATTGCTACATCTCAGGGTCCTAAACTTACAAACGCCCCCGACGCTGTTACTGGTTTTCAAAATCAAGGTTCGATCGGTCCCAACAGTAATATACCAGAAACATGGGCGCCTAGCTTGAGCACAATCACAGTACAACTACAACCGGTCTATTCAAGAGACACAGTCAAAAACTTTTCAATGAAAAAATTTGTTTCTGGAGAGTTACACAATTTTGGCCAAACCGGTAAAAATGCTGATGATGGGGTAGGATTCATTTAATGGCCAATTATTCAAACACATCACCTTATTTTAACACAACAGAAAACAACATCAGTCTTGATTTCTTTGTGCCAAGAACAATCACGGCAGACACCGACGATGTGGTTTACACCATTGATAGAATATATGCATACAGACCAGACCTACTGGCATATGATTTGTATGGCTCTCCGAGACTTTGGTGGGTGTTCGCTCAAAGGAATCCCGACGAAATAGAAGACCCAATTTATGATTTTGCTCCCGGAGTCACAATTCAATTGCCAAAATTAAGCAATCTGAAAACTGATTTAGGAATCTAAAATGGAAGACAAAACAATTAAGAATAAAGCAGGAGCTAGCCAAATAGCTCCCGAAGGTTTTGTTGAAGACAATAAGCTACACAAGTATGCGTCTTACAATTATGTTTTTACTCTGTCTGCTCTCAGCAGGGCAGAATTACAGGACCCTAATCAAATATTAAAGAATGCACCACATGACATCGTTGCTCGAACAGGCGGCATAGGAGACAGTAGAAAATTTAGCTCGCCCAATGATGGTATCTTCACAACGGAAACCGGTGACGCGGGCCAGGCCGTGACGATAGCTAAACAAGATAAATTTTTCACCGAAAAAGCAGAATTCGCTAAAGGCATCCTTAAAAAAAATAGAGACATATATTTTCAAAAGGTAGAGATTGATAGTAGGCCTTGGTTTAACCAACAAAGAAAACTAATGAACTTCACTGGAATTGAAATGATTTTGACCGAACCCACCGGTATCAGTCTTTGGCAAAAACTTAGGGCCGCGGCCGCAAACAACGCTTTTGTTAATCATTTAAATGCACCATTCTTGTTGACTTTGGAATTTAAAGGATACAAAAGCAACGGAGAGCAAGTTACAGATGCATCATTGTCAAGACGTTTACCTATAACTCTTACTAAATCCAACATGCAGTTGAACGCCGGGGGAGCCACATACAATTTAACAGCAGTACCATTCACAGACTTCGCCAAAAATAATGCTTTTTTATATACTCGTGGTACGGGAGAGATTAAAGGGTCGGGAGCAAGATTAGATACCTACCTGACAAATTTTGCTGATAGCCTAAACAAGAATATGCAACAGGAAGTTGAAAATGACATTAGAGAGTATCCAGACACTTATCGTATCACTGCCGATGCCAGCATTGGAGAAATTGGCACAGCTGATTATGAGAACCTGTATCAGGCTACAGCAATGAGGTTGAAGCAATTAAAATCGGCGACGTACAAATCAAACCAATCAATTTCAAAAATCCTAGAAGACTTTGTAAAACAGTTTCCTAAGTATTCTAACATTAGTAGACTAGTTGAAACCTACTGGAAAGATGTATCTTTTGCTAATAGTAGTGATTATGATCGAGCTCCAACACCGTGGGTGCCTTGGTTTAAGATTGCTTCAACAGTGACAGTTCATAAAGAGTTTGACAAAAGATTGAAATCACACAGAAGGACCATTCATTTTCATATCAAGCCTTTTTCAATTCACGTGGCCAATTTTGCTCGTGCTGGACTGGGCGGATTTGCGAGTTGGTCAGAAACCGTGAGAAAAGTTTATAATTACATATACACAGGAAAAAATTTAGATATTCTTGATCTTGATATAGATTACAATAGTTCATACGCTCTGTCCACGCTGGTTGTTAGCAATCCAACTAATATTGTAAAGAAAGTTATTACTAACACATTTAAAAAGGTTTTGAGATATTTTGGGAATGATGATTTTCCTGAACTTGATTTGCCAGTGCAAGAACACCCAACAGCCAGCCGAACAACAAGTGACAGCGTTACAGATCTGGAAAAAGGACAAGCACAAGTTCAAGAATTTTATGATTTCTTAACCGATCCCCAGGGAGACATGGTTGTAATTGACATGCGAATAATGGGAGACCCGGCATTTATTGGACAAGATCTATTCCTGCCATTGCCAACACCTGACGAGAGTGGATTTTATAATGCAGTGTCTCGAGTAGGGGCAATCAAGGGCTTTGATTGGGACGCACAAATTGGAGCATTTAATTTTGACAGTGCAGAGGTTGGTGTTAGATTAGATTTTGTATTTCCAAGCGACTTTGATGAGAACAAGGGATTATACACATTCAGTCAAGGAGAGACGCCACAGTTCTCTGGACTATATAGAGTAAATGGAGTAAGGAGTGTGTTTGACAATGGACAATTTACTCAAAACTTAACCATGAGCAGACACATGAATCAATATAAAACAGGCGACGCTTTTAAATACACACACGATAAACAAGGCAATGAAATCGTCAAAGCAAAAGTTATTACTAATGAAACACCAACAATCGAAGATACGGTAGCATAATGGCAAAAACTTCTCCATTCGGTAATACAAAGAACGTAGGCAGAGATGAGTCCTACACAGAGATCAATCCAGGCCCGTATGTTGCTATCGTAAAGGACAACATAGACCAAACCAAAATGGGAAGATTGAGAGTGTTAATTCCATCTCTCAGTTCATCCAGCGAGCCCTTTGACAGTGAATTAATCACAGTGGAATACTTGCCTCCATTCTACGGAGCAAAAAGTCCAGAATCTGTAAGGCCATCTAATGTAACCAGTTATGCCGATTCACAACATTCCTATGGTATGTGGATGGTACCACCAGACATTGACACCAAAGTATTGGTAACTTTTGTTGAAGGTAAAATTTCACAGGGCTATTGGATAGGTTGTGTGCAAGAACCTTTTGTGAATAACATGGTTCCGGGTATCGCTAGTTCCACAGACACATTTACTCCCATAGCAAACACTGGTGGTTATGATGAACCAGTTACAAGTTCAAATTCTAAAGTTGGAATTTATGGTGCAGAAAATTTGCCTGCAGGCGAAGTCAACAGAGGCATATGGGATTCCGCATCTCAGTTAGGTTTTGATAAATTAAAAAAACCAGTACATCCTTTTGCCAACACCCTAAGAGATCAAGGTCTTGTACAAGACACAGTTAGAGGCAACACCACATCATCGGCACGAAGAGAATCGCCGAGCAATGTGTTTGGGATCAGCACACCAGGACCGGTAGATAGCAGATCTCCTAACACTAAAGATTTAGGACCCAGAGACGCCAAACAAAAAGCCAAAAATCGTAAGACCGGTCATAGTTTTGTCATGGATGATGGAGACAACAACGGTGACAACCACCTTATAAGATTGAGAACCAGTTCCGGACATCAACTGTTGATGCACGACTCAGCTGGTGTAATGTATCTGGCCAACTCTGAAGGCACAGTGTGGATGGAATTTTCCAACAACGGCATGGTAGACGTGTATGCCCAAACAGGATACAATTTAAGGTCAGGCGCAGATATTAACTTCCATGCAGAAGGCAATATCAATATGTACGCAAACAAAAATATTAAAATTAAAGCCAACGAAAAGACAGGTAGTGTCAGTATTGATGCAGGCAGAGACATTAAGCAAATTGCAGAAGGTCTTATAAGATTTCAAGGTCAACATATCTATTCCAAAGCATTTGGAGATATTGCCGCCGACGCAGGTTCAAGCAATATTCAACAAGGTAAATCTGTCGCACATATGGTTGGTGGACAAGTACACCTAAACGGCATTGGTGTAACAAATTTAGTTCCTTCGATGTTTAGAACCAATTTCACACAACCAGGTGGTACAGGTACAGCTACAACAGACTATCCAGATGTATCTTTAAAACCAGTAGGATCAGTGTACGAAGTAGACAGAGCACTCCGAGGCATGAGTGGAATGAGAATACCTACTCATGAACCTTTTTGGGGACATCAAGATGTTGTACCAGCGTTTGGAGCAGTGGGTGGCACAGATGTTAATGTAGGCACAGCAGGCTGGATTGAAGAGCAAAATAGAAATGCAGATTTAAGTAGTGTTAGATGGGCTCAGTACAAAGCTGATTTAGATGCTACCCTTTTGAAAGATGAAAATTTAAATAAAATAAGTGATAGTGTCATAAGCATTTTTAATGCTTCTTACAGCACAACATACAGTGTAGATACAAATTACTTCACGAGTGGTGTACAAGATTACAAAGCACTGCCAGAGTTGGTTTCTGAAACCTATCAACAACTGACGTCAGGTCTTAACACAAGTGGAAACACCTTGACAAATGTTTTAATAAATGAATCTGGAGTATTGTACACCAAAGGAACAAACAAAATTGTAAGTGTACCAAACACAAACAAAGTTTCAGGCACCTTGAACAAGGTATCTTCAACAGTAAACACAATTGGTACACTGTTGTCATCCGCAACAGGCACCAACGTTGGCACAAGTCCAATTAATACAATTAGCAATTTAACTAGAGTCACAGACACATATAAAAATGTAGTTGGTGGCAAAGTGACCTCGGTGATACAGACAGCTTCAGCAGTTAGCACAGTGGGATCAACGATTGCCAAGGTTGCCACAGTGGCTCGAAGCATAGGTTCATTTTTTAGCGGATTCAGTGATGTTAGATTGAAAGAAAATATACAATTAGTTGGCAAGTCACCCACGGGCATCAACATATATTCGTTTAAATACAAACAGCTAAATGGAACATATGAGGGCGTGATGGCACAGGAAGTTACATGGGCAAGAGAAATGACAGACACAGGATTCTACATGGTGGATTATAGCAAAGTGGATGTTGAATTTAGGAGATTAAATTAATGGCATACGGAGACAACTCATCAGGATATAGTAAAGGTCAATCAGTTTTCAAAGGATTTAGTTCTAGAGCAGAGCAAAGCAACTTTAAACTGTATGACTTTGCTTTGATCAAGCAGAATTTAATCAACAGACTGAGCGTGAGAAAAGGTGAGAGGGTAGAAAACCCGGAATTTGGCACCATCATTTACGATGTGCTGTTTGAACCACTGACTGAAGCAATTAAACAGGCAGTAGCCGATGACATCACAAGCAATCTAAACGCAGATCCTAGACTTGAAACAGAAGAAGTTTTGGTTACCGAATTTGAGCAAGGAATCGCTGTACAAGCCACCATACGATATGTGCCCTACAATGTGGTAGAAAAACTCACATTCTCATTTGACGAAAACAGCACTCTCCGTCTATCTTAATATACACACATTATATAAACTATAAATACCCATACAAACAGTATGGCCACAACAGATAGACAGAACAAACTACTAGTTGCCGAGGATTGGCGGAAAATCTATACGTCTTTCCAACAGGCAGACTTTAAATCATACGATTTTGAAACAATTCGTAGAACCATGGTGGCCTATCTACGAGAGAATTACGCAGATGATTTTAATGATTACATTGAATCATCAGAGTACGTTGCACTGCTAGATCTAATTGCTTACATTGCCCAGTCGCTTTCGTTCAGAGTAGACCTAAATGCCAGAGAAAACTTTTTAGAGACTGCTGAAAGAAGAAACTCAGTTTTAAGATTGGCAAGACTGATTAATTACAATGCCAAAAGAAATTTGCCTGCTTCGGGGCTATTGAAATACACAGCAGTATCCACTACTGAAAATGTTACAGATTCATCAGGCACAGATTTAGCCAATGTCACGGTAGCATGGAACGATGGAACCAACGCCAACTACAGAGAACAATTTATTAATATTTTAAACGCCGCCAATGTGTCAGGTCAGACATTTGGCAAGCCACAAGAGTCAGACACCATTGGAGGTATCAAGACAGAAATTTATACGGCAAACTCCAACAACGTAGATTTGCCTATTTTTACTTTTCGTAGATCCATAAGTGGTGTTGACAGACCTTTTGAAATCGTTCCTGCAACAATACAAGATTCGGAGAGCATCTATGAGGCAACTCCTGTACCAGGTGGTGGCTTTACATATGTTTACAGAACAGATGGGGCCGGCGACACTTCTAATAACACAGGATTTTTCTCTCTGTTCAAACAAGGAACTATAGCAAACACAGAATTTACAGTAGACAAAGCAACCACAAATTTTGTCCAACCATTGAATATTAACAACATAAACAACAGCGATGTATGGTTGTATCAGTTAGATGATTTTGGACAGCTAGAATCTCTCTGGGACATGGTTCCTACAACAGTGGGCAACAATGCCATTTACAATTCACTGGCTAAAAATAAAAGAAATATTTACAACGTGATAACAAAAAATAATGATGCTGTTGATTTAGTTTTTGGTGATGGCAATTTTTCAAACATACCATCAGGTACATTTAGAAGTTATTACAGAGTTTCAGACAATACAAAATATGCTGTGCAACCTGCAGACATGACAGGGGTTACGTTTTCAATGGGATACACAGACAAAAACGGTGCCGCACAAACACTGACTGTAGCGGCTTCATTGCAACAATCTGTTTACAATTCTGCGGCGACTGAATCGTCAGCTTCTATAAAACAGAAAGCACCACAAGTTTATTATTCACAAAATAGAATGATCACTGCAGAAGATTACAATGTAGTTCCTCTGTCAGCATCACAAGAAATTATAAAAGTTAAGTCAATGAACAGAACAGCATCAGGAATATCTCGAGCTAAAGAAATTATTGATCCCACAGGTGCTTACTCAAATGTTTCTGTGTTTGCAGATGATGGCATACTATACAGAGAACAGACTCTTCCAACATTTACTTTTACGTTCAACAATTCAAATGAAATTTTAAACACTATTAATAGTTTAGTAGAAGCCAAACTAAATCAAGCCACATCAAGACAATTTTTCTATTTAAATTATGGCACCAAAGATTTAAGCACACTGTCTGCTAGTTGGGTATCTACAACTACCGGAACCAACACCAACACAGGATATTTCAACGCAGGTGGACCACTGGCAATAAGCGAGTATGCAACATCCAATTTAAAATATGCCAAAGTAGGTTCTCTTATTAAATTTACATCTCCAGACACACGAGAGTTTTTAAACGGTAAGCTGGTAACTAGCGGCACAGACAATGCCGAGGATCGAGCATGGGTTAAAATATCAGCAGTGGAGGGTGACGGATCTAATTCAGGAGAAGGAAATTTAGAATCAGGAGTTGGTCCAATCACGCTTAACAATGTTGTTCCAGCCAATGCAGTTTTATCAGCAGTATTTCCATTATTCACAAACACATTTACAACTGCTCTGAAAAACGATTTGATTGATAGAATTAATGGGTATGAAGAGTTTGGATTAAAGTACAACGAAGAAACCAGTGAGTGGACAGTAATAACGACTGCCAATCTAAGTGCATCATCAGTGTTCTCTACAGATTTTGCGGGAGATACCACAGCAACCAATCTTGATGCCAGTTGGTTCTTTAAATTTACAAATGATGGCAATACCTACACAGTAACCTACAGATCATTATCTTACATTTTTGAATCTGCTGGTGAAAATAAATTTCATTATGATAAAGTAGAAAAAATTTATGATTACAGCACAGGTCGAGCAGTAAAAGATTCCATAACAGTATTAAAAAATAACACCATACCATCTACAGGACTAGGCATAGGTTATCCAATTGATTGGGAAGTAGTAGACACAATAGAAGAAATAGATGGTTATCAAGATAACAGAAAAGTCCAGGTAGGATTTTTTGATGGAGACGACGACGGTGTTGTAGACAACCCAGAAATATTTGACATTATAGTTGAACCAGAATTAAACAAAACTACTAAATTTGTTTTCTTTGAAGAATATAGCGGTTATAATAGTATTTCAAGGTATCGACCCTATGCGGCCTCAAATTTTGTAATTGCAGAGAAAGAAACTGATATCACACTACCAGGCACATACACTGACGGTCAACTATTCTACTTTTATGATAGTGCAGAGAATGTAATCAAAAAGTACAGCTCTAGCACAGTTACTTTGACAACCAACACAGATTATATTGTTCAACCCGGAAGATCAGCACTTAATTTTCATTACAAACATTACGCTGGGCAGGATACTAGAATAGATCCAAGTGTGAGTAACATCGTAGATATCTACATGCTAGAAAGAAACTATGATGATCAATTTAGAACTTGGCTCAGACTAGGCGGAGTAAAACCCACAGCATCGACATCTGATCAATTAAGGATTAGTTATTCAGGTTATTTAAATCCTTTAAAAGTTGTATCAGATCAAATAGTATATCATCCTGTGAAATACAAAATTTTATTTGGGACCAAAGCAGATGAAAAATTCCAAGCTACATTTAAAGTAGTAAAAAATACAGCATCAAATGTGACCTCGGCGGTTATTAAAACCAAAGTAATTCAATCAATCAATGAATTCTTTGCACTGGACAATTTTGATTTTGGCGATACTTTTTATTTTACCGAACTTGCGGCTTACGTTCATCAACAATTAGCACCCGATTTGCTAACTGTGGTGATTGTACCAAATGAAAGCACTCAAAGTTTTGGTTCACTATTCCAAATATCAGGAGCAGACGACGAAATTTTTATCAGTGGGGCCACCGTTGATGATGTTTCCATAATTGACGCTTTAGGAGCCAACCAGTTTGCGGCTTCAGGCACAGTTGTGACATCAACCACGACAACAACATCAAGTAGACGATCAACATCAGCAGTATCTGGCACCACTACAACATCAGGAACAGGATCAGGATATAGTTCTTCAGGAAGTTCATCTTCATCTTCTAGTTCAGGAAGTTCATCTTCCAGTTCCGGCAGTAGCGGGTCAGGATACTAACGATGGCAGACGCTCCAATTAATTCACAAACAAACGACTTCACTTACAAAGACAAAAATGGTATTGTGATCAGAAGATCTATCGCTCATCTGCCGGCATTCTACAGGACAGATGCCAATGAAAGATTCTTATCCAGCACACTTGATCAATTAATTCAACCAGGAGCATTAGAAAGATTAGACGGATTTGTCGGCCACGAATATGCTTATACCAGAAACACTAGCAAAGATCAATATCTTACTGCCACGTCAGAAGATAGAAAAAATTATCAACTAGAACCTGCTGTAACCTACACCAGCCAAGACACATCGAGTATTAATCCTGAAGATCAAGTAAAGTTCACAGGAACATATGATGATTACATTAATCAAATCAAATTTTTTGGCGGTCTAACAGACAATCATGATAGATTGAATAGTGAGACTGTTTATGCTTGGAATCCAGCTATTGATTTTGATAAATTGGTCAACTATAGAGAATACTATTGGATGCCTGAAGGGCCAAATTCTATAACTGTAAGCTCCGTAGGCACAGGATCAATAACAGAAATTGATGTCAAAAATAATGCGGCTGGAGCATATCAGTTTGGAACCAGAGGCAACGCAGACTCGCCGGGACTAAATCTTTACAGAGGTAACACCTACAAATTTAAAGTAGATGCCAAAGGACATCCGTTCTATATCATGACTGAACCTGTATATACAGGAATTGCTCAAGACGGATCAACGAGTGTGATATATTCTACAGGAGTAACCAACAATGGAACACAGTCAGGCACGGTAGAATTTGTTGTGCCTGTAGATGCTCCAGATGTTCTATACTATCAGTGTGGCAATCACTCAGCGATGCACGGAGTGATAAACATTCTAACAGTTGGAACCTCTACTAATATTAATGTTGATGACGACATTGTTGGAGCAAAAAATTATACAACATCCACAGCAGTTGTTTTTTCAAATGGAATGAAAGTAAAATTTGGTTCTAATGTCTCTGATACAGCCAACTATTCAGGCAAAGAGTTTTATGTAGAAGGTGTCGGTGACAGTATAACATTGACTGACACAGCTGATCTAATAACGCCAGAATCATACGCTTCTGAAATAACAGAACTGTTTGATGATGTAGCCTATGATCAAAGACCATATGCAATCTCGTACTATAGACCAGTAAGTAAAGATTATATAACAATCAAAAGAGACTCATTAGATAGAAATGCTTGGTCAAGATACAACAGGTGGTTCCATAAATCACTTATAGAAACCACAGCTACAGCCAACGGTCTCGTAGCCAATCTGTTAGAAGAGGACAGAGCCAAAAGACCAATTATAGAATTTGATTCAGGTATAGCTCTTTACAATCATGGTCTCGAGGCCAAGACCTCGGTAGCATTAGTGGACGCAGTTACCACAGACGTATTTTCAACTGTTGTAGGAGCCACTGGATATATTGTAGACGGCATAACATTACGAGATGGCATGAGAGTGTTGTTCACGGCAGACGAAGATACTATAGTAAAAAATAAAATCTATTTGGTAAATTTTGTTACAGTAGGATCTAGTTCTGTTATTGCTCTCACAGAAACTTCGGATACAACATCAACAAGTAATCAGTGTTTATTTGTAGAATTAGGTACGAATAATCAAGGTAAAACTTTTTTTTATAATTCTACTACAACCACTTGGGAATCAGGACAAACTAAGACAGCATTAAATCAACAACCTCTGTTTGAGATGTTTGACAATGATCACGTAAGTTTTGATGATACAACAAAATATCCAAACAGTTCATTTGTAGGAGCTAAAGTTTTTGAATACAAAACTGCAGACACGGCAGTTGAAGACACTGTGTTAGGAATTAAAGTAAAATACAAAACCATTAACAATGTGGGAGATATGGTGTTTGCTTCAGATATGTCATCTGGCACATTTACGTACAAAAGCGGTGAAGATTTTTTAACTAAAAAATATGGATCAGGACATTTACATTATACCACAGGATTGACCACACATAATTCTAAAAGTTCTTGGGTGAAAAGAGTAGAAAATAGTAAACAGCGAGTTATTAGGACCTTAACTGTCACAGCAGATGAGAAACGTTTATTCCCAATTGATGTTTATAAGAATTCAGTTAATCTAACAGATCTTGAAGTTTCTGTAGATGTAAACCACGTCAGAAAGGATTTAACAACAGACTATACTCTAGAAGATGGAAGCACAAACAAGTATGTGAGTTTCAACGCTGACCTAGTTGTTGGAGACCTTGTTAAACTCCAAACATACTCTTCTGTCAAAAAAGTGGCAGGAGTTGGACTGTATGAGGTACCAGAAAATTTAACAAACAATCCATTCAATGCCGAGTTAGATGAATTTACATTCGGTGAAGTGTTAAATCATGTCCACGACATTCAACAAAAGAACATAGATGTTGTGGGAGCCATACCAGGAGCTTCTAATTTACGAGATTTGCCCGATGTACGCACCAAAGGTGGCACAATTATTCAACACCTAGCACCTTTACCTCAAGGAGTATTCAATCTTATTGACCAAGACGCAAATGCAATTAAGGCATTAGATTACGCAAATATTGAATACCAAAAATTTAAGGAAAATTTTATTTCAAGAAGCACAGGAAACACGTTTGAAGGTGATGTGCCTAGTTATGTAGATGAGTTGATAAATGCGATCACAGAAGACAAAGATATAAGTTTTCCGTTTTACTACGAGGACATGATAGGGCATGGGCCAAATGTAAGCACAAGGACCTATACAATAGCAGACGTCACGGAGACAGAGTTCGCAATAGATTCTGCACACTCATTGACAACACTGAGCAACAGAGCTGTGTATGTTTATATCAACGATGTCCAGTTAGTAGTAGGTACAGATTATACATTCAGCACAACAGATGATAGTATTAATGTACTGAAGACGCTTGTAGCAGGCAACATTCTTAAGATAAGAGATTACAGCAATACAACTGCAAGTTATATTCCACCAACACCGACCAAACTAGGACTGTATCCAAAATTTACACCAGAAAAAATTACAGACAACACATATAGAACTTCCAATTCTATATTGGTTGGACACGATGGATCAAGAACTATTGCTTATGGTGACTATCGTGATGATTTACTTTTGGAATTAGAAAAAAGAATTTACAACAACTGTAAGACTGCTTACGATAACACTTTATTAACAGAGACAGATGTAAGACCTTCTGCCTTCACTGCTACCAATTATACAATAGCAGAAGTTAATTCAGTGCTCTCAACAGATTTCTATGCATGGGCAGGGAAGAACGGAGTGAACTGGCAAAGCAATACCACATACAGCGTAGATGATCAATTCACTTGGAATTATAGTTTTACTAGAGATGCAGTAAACGGCAATCTTCTACCGGGTTATTGGAGAGGCATATTCAAATTATTCTATGACACAGATCGTCCACATACTCATCCATGGGAGATGTTAGGTCATTCAGAAAAACCGAGTACGTGGGAAACCAATTATGGTCCAACACCTTACACAGCAGGCAACAGTGTACTATGGGAAGATCTTGCGGCAGGGCATGATAAACACACAGGCAACACTAACACAAGATGGATTAGAACAGGATTATTAGATTATCTTCCTGTAGATGATTCAGGAAATTTAAAATCACCAATTGCTATTGGATTGGTCACGGGTGATCACACAAGAAATTTAACTAGACCATGGTCGTTTGGAGATGAAGCACCTTCAGAAACTGCATGGAGAAGATCGTCCGGTTATCCTTTTTCCGTAATGAAGCTGTTGGCACTTACAAAACCTGCTACGTTCTTTGGAGTGTTCTTTGATAATTCTAGACTAACCACCAACACAGCAAATAATATTGTAGATTCAGAAACCGAAGTTAGACAAATTATTTCCGTTTCCAAATATCATTTAGAAACTGTTACAGATGATAATACGGGTGTAGTAACCAGGTACAGCACATCAGGGTATCAACCTTGGGTAGTAAATTACTTAATCAAGAATAATCTTGATCCAGCAGTGTTTTATTATGATAAGATGAAAAATCTAGATGTGCAATTGACTTATAAACTAGGTGGATTTACAGACAAAGCAAACATAAAAGTGTTAACAGATTCAACATCACCAGGTTCATCGGGTGGATCTCAATTTGTGCCAGATGAAAATTATAAAATTTTATTTAGGACATCTAATCCTGTAGACAGCTATGATTACTCAGGTGTGTTGATTGAATTGAACACAAATATTACATCAGACGGTTCTACACTGGAAGGTGGTTTCAAAGTTGTTGGATACAATACTCTTAGACCTTTTTTCAAAATACTAGAACCAATAATAAATGGCAATGCTACAAAATTTACTGTTGGTTCAGCAACGGCTCTAATTTACAACAATTGGAAAACCAAAGATGCAAAAACTATAACTTATGGCACAGTGTTCAACTCTACTCAAGAAGTTGTAAACTTTTTAGTAGGGTATGGCAAATATTTAGAATCACAAGGATTTACATTTGATAAATTCTCAAATGAAATTAAAGAAGTTACCAATTGGGACACTTCTGCAAAAGAATTCTTATATTGGACCACACAAGGTTGGTCGGCAGGATCTGCTATTACAGTGTCAGCGGGCTCTGATGGATTCAGCTTACTAACCAACAACAGTATTGTTAGTAGATTGCAAAATATGAGAGGTGACTACACCGTCCTAGATGCCGGCGGCAGAACCATTGCAAAAAAAGATATATCAACCAAAAGGGTTGGAACAACGTTTAACATTTCTTCTAAAAATCCAGAGATTGGTATCTTCAATGCTACAATGAATGCTGTGCAAAAAGAACACGTGTTAATATTTGACAATGTTACAGTATTCAACGATATTATTCTAGAATTGCCCACCGGGTTCCGTCAACAGAGATTAAAATTAGTAGGATGGAAAACTGGAGGATGGAATGGAGATTATTATTCTCCAGGATTTGTATTTGATGAAGCACGGGTAGCTCTATGGTCAGCCAATACCAATTATGAAATTGGTGACACAGTAGAATATAGTGCGAGCTTCTTCGTAGCAAAACAGAACCACAATTCTAGCTCACAATTTGATTTTGCTCAATGGCAGAAAAAAGATTTCAAACCACAGCCTTCACTGATACCAAACTTTGATTACAAAATTTCTCAATTCAACGATTTCTATAATCTTGAAACCAACAATTTTGATGAATCACAACAATCTTTAGCTCAGCACTTGATTGGCTATCAGAGTAGACCATATTTAGAAAATTTATTTGTAAATGATATATCACAATACAAGTTCTATCAAGGATTTATTAGAGATAAAGGAACACAAACTGCTATTGATCAATTGTCAAAAGCACAGTTCAATGAAGAAAGTTTATCCATTGATACCTATCCAGAATGGATGATCAAAGTAGGAGAATTTGGTAACACAGATGGATTGAATTCAGTACAGATACAAATGCCAGATAATACATTTACAAGCAACATACAATCAATTGAACTTTTAGATCCTGGCTCAACCAAAGAATATGTAAGATCAGCCGGAGTAAGCACCACGGATCTTTATTCAACCCCAGTGGAATACACAGCCTCTTCTACGTTTGATAGATACGATTACACACAGGCAGGTGTTGACAGAGACACAGTACAGGAATATAAAACAGCAGGGTGGCCTAGGTTACAGGATGTTCAACACACTGCATACGATGAAACAGCTTTACAAAATCTAGATATTGATTCAATACAAAATAATGATCTAGTTTGGATTGCTCGTAAAGAAAATACAGAGTGGGACGTTCAAAGAATCACCAATTCGGGTGTCACAGTGGCTAAGATAGAATCATTCAACAATGATACACAGCTAGTAATTACATTTACTCTAGCTCATTCTTTTGTAAAAAATAATTACATTGCAATTAGAAATTCTCAATTTGCCGAGTTCAATGGAGTATACAAGATTCAAGAAGTACCTTCAGGCAAATCTATATTAATTGATTTTTTAAATGCCAGCAGATTAGGATCTGTCATCAGCGTGTTAGCTGACGGATCTACCTTTGGAACATATGGAGATGTTTACAAGTTTCCTAGTGTTCGATTAGCGTCAATGAATAACGTAAATGATCTTCTATCGTACGGTGATTATAGATTCAAAGACACAGTCAACAATGTGAACGGCGACAGGGTATTTGTAGACAATGAGGGATCTAATTGGAAGATATATGAAAAAGTTAATGCTTACACTACAAGTCTTTTAGCGTCACCAGACACTACAAGTGATCAAAGTTTTGGATATAGGATCACTGGCAGAGAAGACGGCAGAACAATAATAGTATCTGCACCCTCGGCAGGCCAAGGCACTGTGCATTTCTTTTTTGTAAGAAACTTATCGTCTAGCACACCAACAGTCACTACACAGTCTAGTTTGACCATGACTGATAACAATGATAACACATCTAGACTTGGAGAAAGTTTATCCATCAGTACCGATGGAAATTTTGTTGTAGCAGGAGCGCCATACGCCAATGCTGTAGGACTAGATGGCAGTACAAGATTTTTAGATTCTGGGTTGGTAAAAGTTTATGTGTGGAATTCATCCACGTTCGCTTACAGTGAGCTTAATACACTTGTAGCACCTACAGACGATGGTTCAACAAATAATGAAAACAGTAACTTTGGTTGGAGCACGGCGATCGCTGAACCAACGGACTCGGCAGTACGAAGCACCGCACCAAAATATCTTTTTGTGTCAGCACCTGGTTATCTAAATGACACTGGACTGGTGCATATGTATACATGGGGAATAGGAGCGGACGGCTCTACCTATGATACCTGGACACAGGTAATGTCGATACAATCAGAAGATGCAGATGCCGGTCAAAGATTCGGACACAGAATAAAAATTAATGACAACGGTGACATATTGGCTGTGGCATCCATAGCTCCCGGCCAAGCAGGCAAGGTTGAAATTTTCACAAGATCAAGCGTTACAAATGATGACAGTACTCAGTATCTTTGGACTCAGAGGCAAACACTCACAGGCGCATCCTCAGACGGATCTTCTTTGAACACAGCGTTTGGCCAGGACATTGCAATGAACAAAGATGGCACAAGATTATTTGTGTCAGCGCCAGGTTACGACAAAACCAATCAAGCAGATGCTGGGGCAGTATACTATTATGCGTGGAATGCTGACGGCTCCACCAACACCTTCACTTTACAACAGACCATGGAAGCACCAGATCTACAGACCAATATGAGATTTGGAACTTCACTATCTGTTGATCTAGCAGGTACAAGATTGGCGATTGGAGCAGAAAAATTAGCAAACTCTAGAGAAATGAAGTTTGATGCTGGAAGTACTACTATTGACCTACAGGACACAATCATTGTAGATGTTAACATTGGGTCAGGTGGAGCGTACACAGCCACAATGTATGATACTAAATTCGTAGTTGACGATCTGCTTGTGACAACGCGAGTTAGTACTAATGACGATTTTGGCAGAGGCGTATTTGTTGCTGAAAATGGAATCCATGTAGGTGCACCAGACGACGACTATGTTGGCACCAACGACGGTACAGTGAGTATGTTTAAATTGAACACACCGGCATCATACGCTTGGCAAGAGATCGTTACCGAAACTGCACTTGTAGACAACAGAAAAATTAAATCAGCATTTGTTTTTGATTCTGCTACAAACGAAATTATAGATTACCTTGATTACTACGATCCAATAAAAGGCAGAATATTGGGTGTGGCAGACAGAGAAATTAATTTTAAATCAGAATGGGATCCGGCAGTCTACAATGTAGGAACTACTTCTGTTACTGTAAACACAGACACTGCTTGGGGTGAAGAACACATAGGCGAAGTATGGTGGGATTTATCTACAACTAGGTATACTTGGTATGAACAAAGCACTCAAGAATACAAAACTAAAAATTGGGGAAAATTATTTCCTGGATCAAGCGTTGATGTGTATGAATGGATAGAATCACTTCAAGCACCAACCGATTGGTCCAATTTGGCAGATACTAGCAATGGGTTGAGTCAAAATATTTCAGGTACACCAAAATTTGCAGACAACACTGTATACACTGCAAAACCAAAATACAATTCAGCTCTAGATGGATTTGTCACTTACTATTACTATTGGGTAAAAAATTCTGTTTTCTTACCAGATCCAGGTAAATCTGTAGTCAAAAGAAAAAACACTACTTCATACATTTCTAATATTATTGCCAATCCATATGCTTCGGGATTTAAATATTTCGCAGTCAGTGACACAAATAAATTAATCACGTTCAATGTTAAAGACAGTTTATTCAACAGTAACATTATTTTAAATGTTGATTACGCAGATAATATTCAAGATGATAAGTCACATTCAGTTTGGAAACTATTCAGTGAAGGTGATCCAACAGATAGACCAAGCACACGTATTGAAAGCAAATGGTGGGACAGTTTAACAGGTTCAAACACAGCAGGCGACCAAGTACCAGATATAAGTCTTCCACTTAATCGTAGATACGGAACAGCTATCAGACCAAGACAGAGTTGGTATGTGGATAGATTTGATGCTTTGAAACAGATTATTGATTACGCAAACTCTGTAATGTCTGAATATCAATTAGCAAACACGATATCTTATACAAATCTAAATAGCCAAGAAGCTGAACCCACTGCGGCATCAGGATTATGGGATGGCACAGTAGATACCTATGCTGAATTAACTTACATTAACACACAAGATCTAAGTGGCACAGTGAATTATCTAGTAAAAGCCGATGAAGAAAACAGCAATGGTTTCTGGGCAATATATCAATGGGATGGTACAGAATGGACCAGAACACAATTACAAACCTACAAGACTTCTGCCTATTATTCATTGACAGACTGGTACGGTGGAGGAGCACTGCATGGCGGGATGGCACACACTGAAAACACGAAAATTGACAAACAAGTAACGTTCGAATATGAGCTAGATACATTAAGCCTAGCCAATGGAAAACACGTTAAAGTAACAAGTGCAGACACAGGTGGATGGAAACTGTTTATGAAGACTTCTACAGGTTATGTGAACGTGGGAACAGAAAACGGAACAATAAAACTATCTAAAAAACTATACGACTACACCATTGATAACACAGGATATGCTGGCGATGATACATTTGATGATAATTTCTTTGACCAAGAACCTATTATAGAAACGAGAAATGTGTTAACTGCTCTAAGAGATAATATTTTTATAGGTGAATTATATTCGGAATACAACAACTTATTCTTTATTGGATTGAGAAAAGTATTAGAAGAACAATCTTATGTGGATTGGGCATTTAAAACATCGTTCCTAAATGTTAGAAACAATTTCCGTGAATTGACGGAGACAAAAACTTATACCACAGGAGCTGACACATATGTGGAAGAATATATTAAAGAAGTCAAACCTTTCCACACCAAATTGAGAGAGTACAAAGTAGGTTATAGAAAACTTGAAGTAGATGATGGATTGTTTACAGACTTTGATAATCCGCCATTCTATGACAGCACCACCGGCAAAATTAGAAATCTAGATCCGGGCAGTGTTGCAGACAGCACTAGAATTACAGAATATCCATACAAAATATGGAATGAGTCCTATAAAAAATCTGTGGAGAGTATCACGATTGCAAACAGTGGATCAGGTTATGTAACAGCACCCACGGTAACATTCACAGGCGGAGGAGGAACCACCCAAGCTACTGCTACAGCAGTAATTAAAAGTGGTTCAGTGACAAGAATTGATCTACTCACACGAGGTGTTGGCTATACAACCACACCTTCAATAGTGCTATCAGGCGGCGGTGCCAGCGGAGTCACACCAACAGATATTGCTAAAGCCTATGCCAACCTTGGCAACGATCTTGTGAGAGATTTCAACGTCACACTGAAGTTTGACAGAATAGATCAAAAAGCTACTGTGCTTGAATGGAAAGCAAGTACAAGCTATGCTTATCACACACTGATAAGATACCAAGATGAATTATATAGAATCACTAGTGCTTTTACCTCAACTACTAAATTTAATGACAACATTGGTGATGTACAAAAATTAACAGGAGCTGAAAATTTCTTAACTGCCGCGGGCAGAACATTAGGTATGTACACTCCAAGCTCTGGCATGGCAGGCAATGACTTAGCACAATTAATGGACGGAGTGGACTATGGAGGAGTTAGTGTCACTGGATTACTGTTTAACGAAAACCAAGGATGGGATCGAGGCAATTGGAACAGCACAGCTTGGGACACCTACACATCAGCCACAGTCAAAACATTCTATGGAGATGGATCAACGGTCACTTATACGTTTGCTTCAGCTCCAGCAGTTACAGATATCTACACAGTCTACTATGATGGTGTAAGGCAAACAACAACAGCGTTCAGGGGTGACGGTTCTACTGCAACATTTAGTTTTAGTTCTGTTCCAGGAGCCGGTGTCAAAGTTGAATTAATTCTTTTTGATCAGGACAGAGTTTTAACTCCTACAGATGACAGGACGCTAGACGAAATTTTAAAAGGAGGACGTTTTAGTTCAGCAGTAGGAATAGCACCATCAGATATTATCACAGATGGTGATGCATTTATTTCACCTGAAAATAGTTTTTCACCAGAAGAGTCTGTGCCAGGTCAGATATTTGACACACTAGACATTAAAGTTTATACGACACCACAATCGGGTGTACCATTTATTGTGGACAGATCACACAGGGGTGATGGCTCTACTACAACATTCGGAATAGGACAACAGCCAGGCACACAGGCAGGCGTTAAGGTATCTGTTAACGGAGTTCAACAAAACAGTCTTGCAGACGACAGCACAGTAAATTACACTGTGGACACTGCGGCAAAAACAATAACATTCACCACAGCACCCATAGTCAATTCAGTAATCAACATCAAGAGTTTTGCTATATCAGGCAACAACTATGTGGTGCTTAACAGTTTTACTGGAGACGGATCAACTACAGCATTCAGCACATCAGCCAGAGACACTTACACTTTGGACAGTGTACTTCCAACGCTATATGTCACACTAGATGGTCAACCAACCTCGGCATTCACAACTGCAGAAGCAAATAAATCTATCACTGTAAATTTTAACACAGCACCTGCCTCGGGCAAAGCGATACAGATTGCTGGATTCAATCAAGATCCATCAACAAGATCATTTGCTCAAATAATATCTGAGGACATAGTTTTTGATGGTTCCACTACAACATACACGCTAGACTATCCACCAGGAGCAATAGGACCTTTCGCAGGATTGACCATGTTAGAAGTAAATGGTGCACTGTTGAGAGGACCAGACAACACTTATTATTCAGGTGATGGGTCAACCTACACATATGGTGTCGCATCATCGTTGACTGACGGCTCAACAGTAGATCCTTCAAAATCAATTACATCTAGTGGTCAGATCGAAGTTTATAAAAATGGTGCCAAGCAAACACTTAACACAGACTACACGGTGAGTATAGCTGGCCAGAGTATAACTTTTGTCACGCAACCAACTAGCGGAGATGTTATTGCTATAACAACACTTGTAGACAAACACTACTTCATGACAGCCAATGACATTATTTTAGATCTAACGCAGATCGCGGCAGATGGAATTACATTAAGTTTGGGAGACGTAATTAGAGCAACCACATTTAACAATGCCTTAGGTATGAAACACAGAAGAGAAATACTGGAAGGAAGACCTTCGGGAGAATTTTTCTTGGCAAACGAGCCTTTGAATTCTGACTATGTGTTTGTTACCCTCAACTCAACACAGGCCTTAATAGCAAACAAAGATTATGTTTTATCTGGCAATAAAATTACCGTATCAGGAATCACCTTTACATCATCAGATAGAATAGATGTAATGTATTTTGCTCTTGACACAGCAACCAACGCCACGGGATTTAGGATTTTCAAAGACATGTTGAACAGGACTTTTTATAAGAGAATTAGTTCAACAAGTACAACTACATTAACTGTATCTCTAGGAACTGACGATACAACAATCACAGTGGCTGATGGCACTGTGTTGTCTGTACCTGACATTGACACATCATTTGACGGGTCAACTGTGAGAACTAGAATACCAGGTGTTATTTTTATCGACAAAGAACGTATTGAATATTTTACCAAGACAGGTAACTCTCTTTCAGAGTTGAGACGAGGTACTCTTGGTACAGGAATTAAGACACACGCTTCAGGCACATCCGTAGTAGATGCCGGAGGCAAACAAACTGTGCCTTATGCTGACACAGAAAACACTGTAACCTACACAGGTGATGGTTCAACTGTTCAGTTTGCTACTACATTCGCTCCGTCTCGTGAAGAAGATTTAGACATTTTCATTGGTGGCCAACGATTGTTGTTTAAACACGAGACGGACGATAGCACATTAGTTAGAGGTTATACAGTGGATGGAAGTACCGCTAACGTAACATTAACCTCAGCACCTGCGTCAGGAACACAAATTAAAATTGTACAAAAACGTGGTAATACATGGTACACAGCAGGAGTTACCACAGCCGCCGATGGCAACGGCTTAAATAGGTCAAGTACAACAGTATCTAAATTTATAGCAGGAGAACCAACAAATGCACCAGAATAAATACAATAACATGCAAGAAGAAACAATAGAAAATAAACAAGAACAAGACACTAAAACTCCGGATGATAAGTCAGGAGTGTTTATGCAGGGACATATTAAAATATGGGATCCAGAGACCGGCGAAATAATTGTGGACAAAAGAAATGCAATCCATTACGAAAATATGAGTTCAGCACTAGCAAACTCATTGGCTAATAAAAGCACAGGATTTGTGCATGAGATGGCATTTGGCAATGGCGGCGCCACCGTGGACACCACAGGAGTAATAACATATCTAACTCCAAACTCCACAGGTACAAACGCTACATTGTACAATCAAACTTATTACAAAGTGGTCGATGACAATTCATCCACTAACAAAGATAGCTCAAGAAACAAAATGGAAGTGCGGCACACAGCTGGTAACAAATACACAGACATAGTTGTAACCTGCACACTAGATTACGGCGAACCAACAGGACAAGCGGCCTTTGATAATACAACAAATTTTGACGGTGACTATGTATTTGATGAGCTTGGATTGAAATCTTGGGAAGGTACAGAGGACGGAGCAACCAACAAACTTTTGACACACGTTATATTCCATCCGGTACAGAAATCATTAAACAGATTGATTCAAATTGATTACACTTTGAGGGTTCAAAGTTTGACATCATACAACGATACACCAATAACAGGAACAACAGTTACAAGTTAAACAATGGCTTATACAGTAAACAAAACTAATTCATCTGCGTCACCAAATCAATTCACAGTGCAAGACTCTGTGTTGAATACTCAAACAAATCTTTCTTTACTAGGTAAAGGTTATGACGGCTATGCCGAAGTTGTTGCTGAAAACTTTTTACATCTGTTAGAAAATTTTTCAAACACCACGGCTCCTACCAAGCCAATTACAGGACAACTGTGGTATGATGAAACAGAAGGACGTCTTAAAGTATATCAAGGCTCTAGTTTTAATCCAGTAACATCAGCCTCTTATCAATCTTTTACACCCTCAGGACAGGTAGCAGGAGATCTTTGGGTTGACTCAACTTTAGGACAACTATATTTTTACAACGGAACCGCTAACGTATTAGTTGGGCCACGTGCCACAACTACCAGTGGACATATTTTTTCAACTATTAAAGATTCAACAGATGCCGATAAACCAATAACTGAACTTTTTAATAACAGTCAGAGAATAGCTATTATCAGCGAAACAGCATTCACTCCTAAATTAAGTATAGCAGGATTTTCTACAATCACACAAGGTCTTCAGCTTTCCACAGACATATCAGGATTAAAATTTACAGGCACTGCCACTAACGCAGATGCACTGGGCGGAACTTCCGCGGCCAACTTCCTAACATCGAATGCCAATGACACTACGTCAGGCTCACTAGGAATTACAAATGATTTAGGACTAACAGTTGGTGCTGACAGTGACCTTTCGGTGACAGTAGATGCTTCAGGAGTAATTTTTTCAAATGTAATATCAGATACGGACATAACATTCAAAGTGAACGATGGTGGAGTAACAACTACTCTAATGCACATGGACGGTGCACTGTCTCGAATTGGAATAGGAACAGCAACACCTAGTACAAAATTACAAGTAGTAGGAACAGTAACAGCAACAGCATTTACAGGAAACGTCACAGGAAACGTTACAGGAGATGTAACAGGAAATATAGCAGGATCAGGTACAAGCAGTTTGGGTGCAACAACACTTGCAGGAACACTTACATCAAAAGCAATTTTGCCTGATACCACTACAACATATGATATAGGATCGACCAGTAAAAAATACAACACAGTTCACGCCCAAGCAACATCGGCACAATATGCTGACTTGGCTGAGATATATGAATCCGACTCGGAGTACGAAGTGGGCACAGTTGTCATATTTGGCGGAGACAAAGAAATTACAGTTTCAAGTATGGGTGCAGATCCTAGGGTAGCAGGAGTTATCTCAGAAAATCCAGCATACTTAATGAATTCGGAAGCAACAGGACAAGCAGTGGCGTTACAAGGAAAAGTTAAGTGTAAAGTAATTGGCGTCATAGGCAAAGGTGACATGTTAGTAACACATTCACAACATCCGGGTGTTGCTAGAAAAGGAAATGATCCTGCAATGGGCACAGTGATAGGAAAAGCATTAGAAAATTATAATTCAATTGAAATAGGCACAATTAATATTGTGGCAGGAAGAATATAGAAAAAACAAATGGCATACACAATTAACAAAACAGACGGAACAACGATTGCTACCATAACAGACGGCACACTGAATAACACTACATCTTTGACACTGTTTGGGAAGTCGTATTCAGGATGGGGTGAACTGTTACAAGAAAACCTTGTTAAGTTATTAGAAAATTCTTCTAGTTCATCGGCACCAACTGCTCCACTATCAGGAGAGATATGGTTTGACACAGCATCAAAACAATTAAAAGTTTATGACGGTACAGCTTTCAAACCCACAGGCGGAGCTAAATCACAGAGTACAGCACCAACATCTGCAAGTGCAGGTGACCTTTGGATGGACACAGATGACAATCAAGTTTATGTTTACACAGGATCTGCATGGCTACTGGTAGGA
>Ga0180120_10000132_pt1 | contig 36146 bp, 40 predicted proteins | sample CPBDNA_3_FD_129677 | JGI IMG/M metagenome (GOLD analysis project Ga0180120, IMG submission 129677) | Freshwater to marine salinity gradient microbial communities from Chesapeake Bay, USA - CPBay_Spr_31_0.2_DNA (version 2) (version 2) | ecosystem: Environmental > Aquatic > Marine > Coastal ... | reverse complement strand
GACTTGCGTGACTTGCGTGACTTGCGTGACTTGCGTGACTTGCGTGACTTGCGTACAGGCTTACGAGACTTACGAGACTTACGTACAGGCTTGCGTGACTTACGTGACTTACGTGACTTGCGGGATCTCTTGCGTCCAGGCTTGCGTTTGCAACCTCCAGACTTCTTGAGTCCACGCTTGCAAGATCTCTTTTAGATCTACGAGACATACGCTTCGACTTCTTCGACATCTTCGACTTCTTCGACTTCTTCGACATACGCTTCGACTTCTTCGACATCTTCGACTTCTTCGACTTCTTCGATCTACGAGATCTACGCTTAGACTTCTTAGACTTGCGGGACCTCTTGCGTCCAGGCTTGCGTTTGCAACCTCCAGACTTCTTGAGTCCACGCTTGCAAGATCTCTTCTTAGATCTACGAGACATACGTCTGCGACTGCGTTTATTTGAAACCTTGAGACTCTTGATGTCCTTCTTTTTCAATTTAGACTGAAGAGATCTTTTATTCAATCCAGAATATTTAACGCCACGAGACTTGGCGGTTCTTTGTAATTGTTTAAGAGACTTATCTTTGCTCTTACGAGATTTTCTACGGCTCTTGCGAGATTTACGTCTTTCCATCTTTATTGACATCAATATAAAAAAATCACAATTTTTTTCAGTTGTTTTCGTGCTTGATTATGATCAATATATTGTTCGAATATATACTCGTAATGATCGATACGGTCTCTTAGTGTGTTTTTTGAGGTATTCGATCCTTTTTTGACTGAGATTGTACCAAATTAAGAATTATGGATGGATGAAAACCGTGAGCATACGATGAATATACATGATAGAGTCTCTCATTAAGAATGATCATATGTTTTATGATATTATGATATCATATTTAATCTAAGGTAATTATACTTTAACTTTTTTTACATTTGCACACAAATGAGGTTCTACTCATAACATCCCATGTCCGTATAATAATAAGATTACAATGGATACACTGCCAATTCATCTTTATTTTAGCATTTTGGTAAGGATCTAATAATAGTATATTATTATCTATACAAAACTTGTCTATTTTTGGTTGAACATTGCGTTTTGAACATAGCTTACACCAACGACGAGTTTGTACATCTATCCATGATTTCTCAAACTGATGTCCTTTACTACATTCCCACATTAAAGGTTCGTAACCATTTATGTATTGATTAGATAACAGTTTACCTTCTTTCTTATTTGCATATGATCTAATGTTATATATCTTATCTTCTTTACTTGATGATAATCGTAAACATGAATAATCGTCAATTATTTTTGGAGTATTTTCGGGTACAATGTTCTATTATATACGTGTATAAATCATTGTATTTAATAGTATATGGTATTAGTATTAGTTCTATCCCTCTTTCTTTTCATATATCTAACTTTTTCTTATCTCTTTTCTGTATACCAATTAAACTATCTTCATTTTTATGCATATAAGGTATAAATTCATAATGTTGTTTGTCTTGATACTCGAAAGCCATACAAACATCTTTACAGTATCCATCTAATTCCATTCCACTCAACCATTTATAAACCTAATCTTATATATAAACTCCAATATTTTCCTACACGTATGCTTCATAATGTTATCATTGCAATGTGGACACCAACTAGCTCTTTTAACAACTTTGAATAAAGTTTCCCATTCATGACCGTGCATACATTTCCATAATAATTTAGTATAAGGGGTATAAACTTTAGACAAACATTCACCATTCCTTGTTTTAGCTAATTGTCTAGCTTCCTCTATAGTATGTTTCTTAGATGAGAAAAACAAGATCAACAATTTATTTAGAGAAATCAACCAAACGTATTTTCAGTGCAAATCGTCCCATAAAGGAAGCCGTCCTCGTCTACATGCTCAGCATAAACATTGGATAACAATGCGGCGGTTGGAACTAATATAGAACCATTTATAAATAAAAATAGAGCCTTTTCTGGAGATAATTGAAGTCTACGTCTTTGTACATGTATTAATTGTCCTATCGTTAATTCGTCTGGTACTAAAAACTTAATCTTTTCAGGATTAGGTATTGTTTTACATCTAGGATCTCTCTCAATAATAACAGGTGCCCTGTCAGGATACTTACTACGGATACGGGCCGCTTCAGATCTCCTCTTTTCAAAGGGGTGCGCTTCTTTAAAACTCTGCTTCTTTGAAGTCATTTTTATATAGTGTAATATAATATTTAAGCCTCTAATCATTTGACTTAGCAATATATTATATAAGAAGATTATGACCTCAATAATATATAATCATCATGCAAACATCAATTGATCATTCAGAATTAGTTTCTAATATTACTCTTTTATTGAGTAAATATCAACTGGGAGACGAACTAGAGATTAGATTTGGATATTATGATAACGAATACTTTCGATCTAGTATATCATATCAGACATATAACAAATTATTAACTATTTTTTCAAACGATAATAACTATACTTCATCGTTCATATCAAATATCATACATATGTATTCAAATGGTATTCGTCAGATTAGAACAGACAATGATACCATTATCATCAAGAAGAACAAAAAAACACGCGTAGACAATCACAAACTCGGTGTAAGAATAGCGTTGAGCAATGAAAAGAAACTAACAGAATTGCCTTCTGGAAAGTATATGCGAAAAACTAGACATAGACATACTTTCGTGCATAAGTCCAATAAATACATAATAGATCTTACTATAGATACTTTGCCTAATTCTAACCAATGTCAATGTGAAATAGAATTCTTAGAAATACCTGACATTGTAGATATAATCAATATGATCAATATGATCAACGATATAATGGAATAATCTATATCTATCTTATAAAGATATAGATTTCATGAGATTAGTTCATAGACATTTGATTTGTTGTTCCTGTGATAAGAGCCTGTAGAGAACTTTCTACATCTTTCATATCTCCTCCTAAAATATTCTTAACATTGTTACCATTAACATAAAATGAAAACATTGGAACTCCTGTACAATTTGGGGATAATTCTTTATCTACATCTTCTTTGCACAGATAAACGTTTCCAGGGTTATTATATTTAGCAGCCATTTGTTCAAATACTGGTGCAATTACTTTACACGGATGACACCAGTCTCCATAGATATCAATTAATACAAGTTTGTTATTCTGTAAAATTTGTTGTTTTTGCTCTCTTGTGACGATAACCTCACAATCAAACGAATTTGGTCCGTTTGGATCAGGAACATTCCCAAGATCTTTATAAGCGCGATATTGAGCCATTTATGACTATTTTTTCTGTCCTTAAATTACTTTACAATACATTAAAATTGAAAAATATAAACAAAACCAACTTAATATTAATAACGATGCTAAACCAAGAACAAATAGAATATATTCTGGATTTTATCAAACCTCAACAGGGTATTCCAGAAAAAACAGCGTTAAGTGTAATGGAAAAGCAGAAGAAAGGCTTGAGAGAACAGCTCAAGGCTATCGAAATACATCCAGACGACATTCCTGAGCTAAAAAGTCAAATCAGAACGTACTATTTTACCACATTGATCACGCCTGGAGAATCTGTTGGTATGATTGCAGCGCAAAGTTTTGGAGAAGCGAACACGCAAAATACGTTAAATTCTATTGATTGGAATGATAAGATTCTTTACTCGTTTCATGGAAAGACTATTATACAACCAATTGGTGAAATGATTGACGAGTTACTTACATTTAATTCTGAAAAGATTGTAAAGATTCCAGAGAATCGTACAGAATATTTTGAATTGGAAGAAGGTTATACGATACCTTCCTGTGATGAAAATGGTCTAATGGGTTGGTATAAGATAGAAGCCATCACCAGACATCTTCCTGTAGGAGATCTTGTTAAGGTAAGAACAATGAGTGGGAGAGAAGTTACAGCAACTCAAAGCAAATCGTTCCTTGTATGGAATGGAGAAGTATTTGAAGATCGCGAGGGAAGTGATATTAGAGTTGGAGATATTCTACCAACTACAATTAGTCTTCCTATGCCTCCTGTAACTGTTTGTAGTTATTTTGATATGGAAACTATATTTCCAAAGGATGAGTATCTTTATACTACAGAGGTAGTCAAAGCTCGTCAGCTAAGACCTAAGAAAAAAGAACAAACATTGCAAGAATGGTGGAATAACAATAATGGTAAGTCTTTTACATTACCATTTTCTGGACCACGACCACTATTTAACGGATCAAATGTTAAGAAAAGAAAATTTTATATGGAATGTGATGCTGGACAAATTTTAATTAATAAGACTCCTCGTGTCACTTCTCATATACCAGATAAGATACCTCTCGATGCAGATTTTGGATTTATAATAGGTATATGGCTAGCAGAGGGATTTAGTAATAAAAGTGAGCTTGGGTTTAGTAATAATGATAATATTATAGAACAACGTATTATTCAATATTTTAGTAAGTATAATGTGAGATATTCTATTCATAATGAAACAAGAACTACTGGAATTAAAGGAGTAAGTAGAAATATTAGATTTAATAGTACACTCTTTGTACAAATGTTTAGAACTCTTTGTGGCACTCATTCGACCAATAAAAAGGTGCCTACATTTGTATATTCTGCTCCATATAACTTCATAAAGGGTCTATTAGATGGTTACTATAGCGGTGATGGAAGTGTGCGGAAATCAGACGGAAATATAGAGGTAACATCAGTATCGAAAGACTTACTTTGGGGTATTACAGTCTTATTATCTTACTTTGGAATATTTAGTCGTATGTCTAGTTATCAAAGTAAAAAGAGCAATACTGGAGCGCTTAATATTAATAGAACGTACAAGCTATATATTAGTAATAAATTTGCTCAACAATTTGCAAATATAATTTCATTAACAGAGTCTAAAAAACAGGAAAGATTACATTTTATCACTTTGAACAAAGACTATAAGTATCCGCGTGGCACGAGTCAGAAAGAGTTTCCTCAAGATAGAGATGTATATTTTGATGAAGTTATATCTGTGGAATATGTACAAGGTTCTACAGAATATGTATATGATCTTACAGTTGCAGAGACGCGTAACTTTACGTTATGGAATGGTCTCTCAGTAAGAGATACTTTCCACAAAGCAGGTGACACAGACAAAACGGTTGTTTCTGGTGTTGCTAGGTTTGAGGAACTTTTAAGTGTAGCCAAATCTCCTAAAGGCAAGTGTTGTTCTGTATATTTCACTGAGAACAACACAAGTGTTCCAGAGTTGAGAAAAATGATTGGAAATAGCATTACAGAATTGACTATTGATAGAGTAGCATTGGGTATTAATGAGGTAATGAACAAGGAAGATGAAGATTGGTATGACATGTTCAAACTTTTGTATAATGATGAATTTTCTAAACATTCTCATTGTATTACTATCAAGATGAACATGGATATGTTACATGAATATTCTATGTCTCTTGAGGATATTTCTAGTGTTATCTCTGAACAATATGAAGATTTGTATTGTGTATTTTCTCCTGATAGTATTGGTCAACTTGATATTTTTGCAGATATGTCTAATATTGAAGTAGATGAAGAAGTTGTGTATGTTACAGAAGATAATAAGGAATTAGTATATTTACAAGAAACTGTTAAACCTAGTATTAAATCTATGCATATATGTGGTATACCTGGTATTAAGCAATTTTATTATCTTCGTGATAAGTCTAAACCGGGAGAATGGATGATTGAAACTGATGGATCGAATTTTCCTGTTATTATGTCTCATCCAGATGTAGACAAAACTAGAACAGTTTCAAATGATCCTTTAGATATGGTACAAATTCTTGGAATAGAATCAGCAAATAGAACTATCTATAATGAATTTCTAAATCTAATGCCAAAGATTAATAAATGTCATGCGAAACTTTTGTGTGATAAAATGACGTATACTGGTTCTATAACTTCAATTAGTAGATATGCCATGCGTAAAAATGAATCTGGTCCAATGGGAAAGGCATCATTTGAAGAAACATTGGAAAACTTTTTGAACGCGGCTGTAAACGGAGAAATAGAAACTACTAAGGGTGTATCTGCATCAATCATATGCGGTAAAAGAGCTAATATGGGAACAGGATTGCCTAGTTTACATGCAGATATTCAAATGTTGCAAAAACATCAAAGCAATTCAAAAGAAGAAGTAGAAGTTGCTGATATGGAGATTAATAAATCTGTTGCTGATATGGAGATTAATAAATCTGTTGCTGATATAACAACAAGAAAATCAAGGCGTGCTACTAGGATAGCGGTAACCAAGTAAGTAAGTAAGTAACTACCGTTATTCTTTAAATCTTAACAGATTTAAAGACTCAACTTAGATGTTTTGTAAAGAGAATGGTCATATAATTAAAGACTAAAGAATTTCGAAAAAGTTTAGCAGATAATTATGGGTTATATTGCAATCTTTGCGGCGAACGAGGGTTTCACCGTGCTAGAAATTGTGATAATCCATACATATATCATCGTTGAAAAACATACGTTATATCTTTATTATCTTATCTGCGATAATTGGAGGCATATCTTTTTCTAGTTTCTTCTGAGTATCTTTATGATAATCATACGGACAATCATGATCCATCATATGCTTTTCCCTGCAGAAAATCCCACCACATCTACAAGTATATAAATCAACCATTAATCTGTTTAATTTTTTATCACATATTTTACACTTTATCTTTCCCATCTTTATATATAAAGATTTTCTTTCTTAAGTTCAATTTGTTAATTCTATAGCATCAGTAAGGATTTTACTCGAATCATAATTAACATACGTACAATCTAAATCTGATTGATATCTTGTAGTATTGATTAGTCTTACCTGTCTTACAATATCAAGATTTGGCTCTACATAAGTATATTTTACACCATTTCGAACAATAGGTTGTCCAATTATTTTACTTGGAAATACACTAATTTTGTATCTTCCCGTTTGTGAAATACTTTCTACTCTAACAAATTGATGATATTTATTTACTCCTCCGTATCCTACAACAGCATATAATAAATCATTAACTTGAAAGTCTTTTCTCATGATTTATTATACATATTATACTTTTAGATCAGTCAAATAGATCAAAAGCAACTGACACATCACTACTACTGCTTTTACAACTTGGCGTAGGAGATGGAGGGGTTTCTGTTTGTGTTTTAGTTGATATTTGTTGACAAATAGGTTGAGATACCCCACTCTATTAGCAATAATTTATGCAATGAGTTTGTTAGTATATCCTTGTATTAAGGATTCTGCTTTTGGACAATTAACCCATCTAACTTGTTCATCTGGAGGTAGCTGAGATAATCTTTGACGTGTCGGCTCTCTCACTTTCTTTTTTAGAACTTCTTATGTTTTTGGCGTTAACGAGGTCATTATATATATTATGACATGTCTTTAATTATAAAATTGGATTTAAGCCTGTACATAGATATGAGATTATTGGAATATATTGCTATTGGAACTATTGTTTATACCGTTTGGAGCTATTTTAGTTATGATAATTACTATTGTTTTAATGACAAAGTACCAGAAGAAGATATAAAGTTTATACAAGATACTTTACCAAAACACTTCCGAATAGAAATATACATATACGATACATCAAAGTGATTTTTACAATAAAAGTATATACATAGTAATACCAAACATGTCAAAACCAAATGGAGTTATTCTTGAACCTTACACCGATGTTTCTTTCGTTCTTCGAGGGGATACAAAACCTTATAAGGAAGATATTAAAAGATTGGGGGGAAAATGGGGACCAAAATTGAAAGATGGACCTGCGTGGTTGTTTCCTAAATCAAAACAGGATATTGTTGGTAAATGGTTGGATACCGGTATTATCGATGAGGGAAATATTCAGTATAGAAACAAGTCTCTTGAAGAACAAGTTAAAGATCTAAGCTTACAAGTGTATAAACTTCAAAAAAATGTTGGTAGAGTACTTGAGATTCTAACAAACACCAATGCACGAGAAGAAGAAGACGAAGAAAAGCCGGTAAGGCTATTGGGTAGTAAGAAATAGAAATAGATATAACATAATGAATCTTAAATCATGTAAAATGAATTTAAGATCAAAGATACAACAATAAACAAAATGGGAATCCATAGGTTTTTTCCATGGTTCAAAGAAACCATGTCAGATAGTTTAATTCGCATGAAGAAAGGAGTTATTTTCCAAGATCTCATCGAAACAGACGACATTACTCCAATCGATAACTTCTTTATCGATTTAAACGGAGTATTTCACCAAGCAGCACAAGAAGTGTACAAATACGGTAATAACAAACCTCAAAGACGATTGCTTGGTCGTCCTCCTTATCAAGAAAGAGGTTGTCTAAGAACACAAGTGTTTAAGTCCGTATGTGAAACAATAGAAAATCTTTTTCGTATTGTAAACCCAACAAAGAGATTGATACTTTGCGTAGACGGTCCTGCACCTCAAAGTAAGCAAAAGCAGCAAAGACAAAGACGATTTAAAAGCGCTATGGAGAGTTCTAAATCTGAAGAAAATAATAGATATAGTAATGGTCCCAAATTTGATTCAAACTGCATTTCAGGAGATTCGTTAGTATCATTACACGCAGGGCGTTGTAGACCGATTAATATGCTGGAAAATAACACTACTGAAGTAGTGTGTTTATCGACTAAATATAATTCTACTGAATATACATTACAAACACAGTTTTTTGATCAAGGTGTCAAAGATGTGATTACAATTACATTTCAAGATGGGAGAGTTTTGACATGCACACCAGATCATCAAATTATGACATCTGAAGGAGTATGGATAAATGCATCTGAACTTGACTCAACACATTCGGTGGTTTTTGGAGTAAGGGGGGTTATTGATATTCCTCAAAAAGATGAAAAAGACTACAATATCTCAATTGGAGATTTCAACTTTTCAATGGATACTGAAGCTAACAGAGAAAAACTACTAGCTTTTGCACGTATTAATGGCATTATGTTATCTGATGGATGTTCATCAGAATATATTCGAAAATCTACCAATAAAATCGAACCATACGGATCAGTTACGTTAGGTAGTATTCCTGATGTTCTATTACTATTAAAAGATATTGAATTATGTACAGGAAAATGTATGTCTAGTACATATGACGACAAAAGGTCGTTTAGAGTTAATCTACCGGCACGGCTGAGTAAAGCGATTAATAGTACTGGAATTCCTATTGGGACACGCATTGACCAAGAAATGAAATTTCCTAATTTTATACTTGATTCTAATTGTCCTATTTCAGTTGTACGAGAGTTTTTGGGAGGTTATTTTGGAGGAGATGGACACGCTCCTGGGTTTGGTAAGAATAAGAATAGTTTTGTAATTAGAGGAGTGAAGTTTTCTCATTCATGTCGTGAGAAGTTTAGATCTAGTATGGTTACTCATATGAAAATTTTAACTGAATTGCTTAAAAAAATTGGGGTAGAATCGTCTATTGGAATGGTGCAAAAAGTTCATTCCTGTAGTAGTGGGTATAATACGAATTGTGATGTGACAGTAATTGTTCATATTAAATCAACTAAAGAGTTTGTTGATAAGATAGGATTTAGATATTGTCATAGTAAATCTATTAGAGCTGAAGCAATAGCTTCATATGATAATCTTAAAAATCAGATTATGAAAGATCGGTTGAGCATCTTAGAAAATGGAATATATAAATATACGTCAGGTCAAACTAGATTACAAGCGTATAACAATGCCATTCGAGAATTTTTAAACCAATATCCAGTAGTTCATCAATATTGTTTGCCAAGTAAACAGGCATTTAACGCAAGTCTGAGAAATGGATTGCCACAAAAACTCAATTATATACGAGGATTAAGTTTAAAACAATATCTAACTGAGATTGGTGCTATTAATTTCTTTGGTGATCATACGGGAGGATTAGATAGAGTTGAAAATACTCCAGTTATGAAATTGAAAATCATAGATTCACGTAAAAGTAATGATGTGAATGTATATGATATTTCCGTTGTTTCAAATTCAACATCATTCTTAGCTAATGGTATAGGAGTACATAATTGTATAACTCCAGGAACAAAGTTTATGGATCATCTTACTAAGTATATTGATTGGTATATTCGTAAGCGTATTTCTGAAGATTCTAGATGGCAAAATGTTGAAATCATATTCTCTAATGAGAAGGTACCAGGAGAAGGAGAACACAAAGCCTTATCTTTTATTCGACTTCATGATAAACCAGACGAATCATATTGTATTCACGGTCTTGATTCTGATTTGATTATGCTTACCCTAGCAACTAAACTAAAGAAGATATATATTCTTCGGGAAGATCAGTTCGACCATACTAATGAATTCTTTTGTATTGACATTGGTTATGTCCAAAAACGTCTCCATGATATGATGAATTGGGGAGAAGGTAAAAGGTTTATCCAAGAATACGCAATCAATGATTTCATCTTTTTATGTTTTCTAATTGGTAATGATTTTCTTCCACAAATGCCAAGCATTGAAGTGTGGAATAGAGGTCTAGATATGATTATTGAAGTGTATAAGGATGTTTGTTCTCAATACGGTCATATTACTCGTGTAGTGTCCGGAAACGTATTGTTTGTTAAAAATCCTCTTGAAGTATTTCTAGGAACTATAGCAAGATTTGAACAAGTTATGCTAGAAGAAAAGGTAGATAGTCGTGTGCCATATTTACCAGATGAACTTTTAGAACAATGTACAGAAATAATACAAGAGGGAGAATATTCTGGAAAATCCCAAGTAGATGTTGAACTTTATCGTGGGTTGTACTATACTCATAAGTTTCCTGGAGATGAAGTAACTATATCTAAGATATGTCATGAATATCTTGAGGGAATGCAATGGGTATTGTCATATTATACCAAGGGAGTTCCAAATTGGAAATGGTTTTACCCATTTCATTATGCTCCGTTTGCTCACGATCTAACAAAACACGTTAAGAGTTTTAGGTTTCCAACTTATGACAAAACTGTTCCAAATCTCCCTTATCAGCAACTTTTGTGTGTTCTACCACCAAAAAGCGCTGATCTGATCCCATCACCTCTTAGCGATTTACTAACTAAATATGACTCTCCTATTAAACATTTCTATCCAGAAAGTTTTCATATTGACGTATCAGGAAAGAGAAAAGAATATGAAGGTGTAGTTATCCTGCCAATTATCGATTCCGATCTAATTCGTCGTGTATATTCTGAACGTATCAATATGATTGATATGAAAGATCGTAGAAGGAATAAGCATGGTAAAAGTTTTGTGTATAATTTCGACCCTGAAAGATGTGGATTGTTTGAATCTTATTATGGAAATATTCCAAATTGTAGTGTAAATATACACACAATTGAAATCTAATGTTAGTTTAGTTTAAGTTAAGTTTATACATATATGTATAAACTTATGAATGTTTGGTTGATACGAAGGCAATGTAATTCTCTTTGTAATTGATTTTTCTAATAGATCCGTTAACATGTTCTGAAATCCATTTTTCCGGGTATAAGTACACATCGTCATTTTGCTTATCTATATTTACTATCATAGGGTCAAAATTAGTTACACGTGTAATTATACTCCCACATGCTATATTGTCAATTAGTTCAGTACATAAGACCACGTCTTTATCATAAGATCCATCATATTTAGGATCAGTATACCATTTTGTTGCTTCTTCTATAAAGTTTTTACCATATATTACATCATTTTCTAAAGCCATCAACACTGTATTAGCATCTTTCTCTCTTAATAAAGTAGGTATGATATTATTAGACGGACCATAATCTTTGTTTATTTTATATATTCTTACACATTTTTCAATGTATGCGGGAATGATACCAACAGCATCAGGAGGTATATTAATACATATCTCGTCGACCTTAATGGTTTGATCTAGAAGAGAAGATATCACGGGTTTCATTTTAGATATATCTTCTGGAGTAGTTGATAAACTTATAACAAACTTATACTTTTCATATGCTCCTTCAACTTTTTCTAACTCGCGATAAGACTTTATATAGTTCTCTGGTTCTCTAACACAGTTTATCATTATTTTTCTAAACACTCCGAAGTAAGCTAAAAATATATACCCAAGAGCAAGACAAGTTATTATTAAAAATGCAAGTATCCACGTGTTCATTTATTAGCATTATGAGAATCTTTTAAGTAATTGAATTTTGTCATGCAAAGGCGTGTATGTACACCCCCCTATCAATACCCCTAAATTTCTCAAAACTATTTAATTAGATGAAGACGGGGAACATGTTTGTATTGATGGGTATTGCTGAACCAGAACATGATTCATTTTGAATCATGTTATGTAAAGAGAAAACAACGTAGTAATTATGATTTCTGAGTGTATTCAACCACAATGTGTAAGGGTACGTCGAAATACGTTCATCGACATTTCTTAAATCAATGGATGAACACAGTTCCTTATTTTGGGGTGATAAGAGAAAAACAAAATGTGAAGTATGTCATGTCTTTTATGATTTTGAGATTATCCAAGCCCCAGAAATTAAGTATAATAATGCTAAAATGTTTGTCGATATTTTGATTCCAATAATGTTTATTCATATGTGTGGATTCTTGTTTGGTATTCTAATCACATTGAACGGAACTGTTGGAATATATGTAAATAATATACCTCTATACGTATATCTATTCGGTAACATTGTTCTACACTTTATCGTTGGAATAATACTTATATGTTATGGTTGTTGCTGTATTGGTATAATTTCTCTTGTAGGTTTAGTATACTTATTCATCATTGTGTATGAAGATGCGTATAAGAAAGCTAAGGAAAGACAACGTCGATTTCAAACGATTCGAATAGTGAAAGATAGATCAGTACCAGAAGTTTAGGTTTTACTTTCCATCATCATGGCTAAACCTGTTCCGAGAGTACTCGCCAATTCTAATGCATGATCTTGACTAGGATTTATCAAAGGTTGGTTTTTAAATTTGTGTAAATCATGTATAGGATGAAGAGATGATCTTAAAGCTTGTTGTGGTTGATCTTGTAATTTTTGTTCCATATTAGCTGCAATAAATTGTTGTTCTTGAGAGTATAGGAGATGGTTGTTTTGATTAATAATACTTTCCATATCCCAATAAAGGGTATAATTTTTTGTAGGATTCCATCCACCAGGACCAAACTTTGCAGTGTCTTTATCGTGTTCAATATATTTAATAATTGCATTACCCAAAGTTATAAGATTTTGGGTACGTTTAGATACTCCCGCTTGATTCTGAGATTGAATAGATTCACCTCGTTGAAGCAATTCAATAAAAGTATTCCATCTACCTTCTACGTCTCCTTCTTTGACTGTAGGACATAAATTTTTAGATGAAGCGAGGTTAGGTATTACACCCTGTCCATTCATACCCTTTGGTTGAACGTTAAATTTTTCATCTAATCCAGGAGTATTTCCTGATAACCACAAATACTTATACGGCAATGGAGCCATACCAATAAATAAAGGATCATCTGAAGTACCCCAAAGATTACGCAGATCGTCAGTCCAATAAGCCGTGACTTTATTTAATTGATTTGCAAGTGTATACATTGTAGAAAACCCAGGATTAGTTACCACGCCTTGAGCGCCAAATACAGTAGCATCAGAATTAGCTATTCTTGCTAAAGTTACTGCAGCTAGAGATAATATCAGAATAAAATCACTAAACTGTTTTGATCTTTTGATATTTCCTGTTTCTATGTTTGGAGCATTTGCTAAAATATACCATGTATATATAATATACGGAGTAACTTCGTAAAATTGTGATACTTTAACTTTAGAAGAAGATAAAGCATCAGTAGCATTTTGTATATAGAATTCAATGATCTTACTAGAAACTATCTCATAGTTGTTGAAACAATTCAACAAACAAAAACAGCTTTTCATATTTGACATTTATATTTATATAGATAAATGAATTTGATCTTAATTTTTGCTTTATCTGTGTTGACACTTGGTGTTATAGTACTTGGCATGATATTATTTCTATGTTGTCCCAATAAAAATAGTAATAGACCATCACCATGTGATCCAAATAGTATGATAGGTAAATTAGATAAATATATGACTGAAGATTTAAGATGTCCTCGTTTAGAAAAGAATGGTGTTGTACGTGTTTACGTTTCTGGTGGTATGTTTGATATATCTGACACCGTGTATTCTATAGGACCTGATGGAATGAAACCTGGATTGGATTATCAATCCATTAATCTTGTAGATATGATTTGTAACTTTAGCGATGATCAATGGAGTGATCTCAAAGATTTATGTACATTATGGGATGTACCATGGTATGGTGTTGCAGGAGAAATTGAGAAAATGGGCTGGGAATGTTTTTGTCCTGTTAGAGATGGTATTACTATGGCAACAGTTGCAGCAGCTATATCAGAATGTACATACGATCAAGTTGTTCAACAATATGATGCGACAGAAGCTGGAGTTAGACCTTGGAGTGAAAGTATGTTTAATCCTAAAAATATTGAGAAGTTTATGAAGAAAAAGAATCCTACAAAAGATGAAGTTGTATCATGGGCTATTAAAACGATGAACGGGGCATTAGGAACAAATGTTGGAGCAAATGATCTTTACAATATGTATTCTACTTGTAATTCATGTATTATGAACTATAATGGTATTCAAGCTGATGCCGGAGCAATTGCTGAAGTTGGCCAACTTGGAGCTAGGGGAGTTCCATGTGTTATATTGAAAGGTACGTTTACAGGCGATTTCGGTGGTATTAGTAATCCTATGCCTGTTATGGCTACAACATCTGGTTATACATTATTACCAAATCTTACTAACAATCCAGGATCTGTATATTCATCATGGAAAACAGGTGCATTGCCTCATTTAAAAAATAAGGTTAATCAACTAATCCAGGCTGATATAGATGATAATACTGATCCAATGACTTTTGGAAACTATAATAATGAGATGCCTCTCCCTCCTTTACAAATATTCTGGGCTGATCTAGGATCGAAAGTGTTCTTCTTAAAACATAGAAAGAAGTCTATCGCTACTCTATCAAATGGTAAAACAAATTTTGAGAAAGATTACACAGATTTTTGGTATAATAGTGTTGTTAAAGGAGGAGTTTCTGGACTTGTTCAGTTGGCTAAGGCCATGGCAGATAATCTTGACAAATTACAGAACGAACCTAGATACAAAAATGTACACAAGTATTGGGATTAGGTACTTATAAACATACATTTCTATAATAAATGCTTAACATTGTCTTTGACAAATACGATAATGATGTTTTAGAATTACAACACAGTAACGGAATCTTTTTCATTGATGTTACAGAAAGTCCTGATGTTGAAACAATAAACAAGGATAATTTAGTGAAAGATAGGTATAAAATATCACCTGTTGATTATTTAATAAAGGATGATCTACTTATTAATATGGCTAGATGTGTTGCGGAAGACCAGAGACTCAATGTAATGTATTTTAGACATAATAACGTTAATATATATGTAGTTCCTGTTGATACTAACATAGATATTAAAAGATGCTAATAACTATTTATAATGATAAACCCCTTTATAAATGGATAAAATAGATTCGAGACTTTTCTGTAATGGTATTCACATGAATTTTAGTCAAATATATAAACTTCCATGTAAATGTTATCGATGTACCAAATCAGTAACGTCTCCAGTTAACTTTAGTAATAAACAACCAGAGAATAACTCCGAGCAACACAGCTCCAACAATACTCCCAATAATAATACCAATTAATTTACCTATACCATTTCCAGTATCTCCTCTACTAACATCGTCTGGAACATATATAGGATTATCTTCAGTTCCACTCTTTTGATGAAATACTACTTTATATGCATTATGATAAAAATCTTGCGGAGATAGTTTTCCACCAGGATAAATCTTTTGCATCCATACCACGTCCATTGGTGATAATCTAACATTTTGAGATGTTCCTTTATTATCTGAAGTAAGATATCCAGGATAAAAGTATAACATAACGGAATGAGGATCATATGTAGATCCGTTTATCTGATCAAGTTCGTATGTGTTAATAATATTAGTTGTTGTAGTTTTCTTATTCCATCCTTGAGTATTCTTCGACCATTCGAATAATCTTTGCTCATTCCATTCAATATCTCTACCACGAGGATTCTGATGTTCGTGAACAGCTCCAATAGCGTGTAAAAATTCATGAGTAACAGTTCCTACATCTAACCATCCTAAATTCATTGTAGGTTTACCTGCCTGAACTCCTAAACATGCTGTACCCAATTGTGAATATGCGCCCTGTTGTGGGTCAAATGATATTCTAATCATGCCTTCCTGGTCAACAAACTTTAATTTTAATCCTATTATAGGCATAATTCTTTTACGAACAACTGTTTCTACCATTTCGCGAGGACTTACTTTACGAAATAGTTCATTGTTTAACGGATCTGGTTGTATAGGATTACCATTTTGATCTCTACCTTCTAAAGATGAAAGCGGAGTCCAATCAACACTATTTCCATCTTCAAGAAACTGTATTGTTATAACTGTAGGAGAACCATCATCGCGCTTTAAAGGCCATATATTTCGTTTTAAGTATGCTGCGCGAAGTATTTGAGCATGTTGTTGGGAATTACTTTTATCACATAATTTATCTATTTCTGCTTGTTGGTGAGGAAGAGTTTGTTCCACACATATTCTTAATTGTCCCCAATCTGTCATTGTAAATTCCTTTATATATCACAGAAAAAACCTAAAAGAAAATCTCTATTATCATAAAGTAAATTATGTCAGCAGGAGGTTTATCATATTCAGGCTTAACAAATTACGGCAAAGCTACATTACCCAGCACAGAAGCTGCTTTAGGTTCGATGAACATTCTTAGAGATCCACCAAAAAGTATTCACACACGTAAAATTGATAAAGTAGGAGACAATAGTGATATCACTCAATGGATACAGGATTCTGGAGATAGAACATGCGAATCAATTACACAATATGCTCGTGGTGTTAATCCTATGGTGTCTGTATCTTATCAAAATTACGGTAACAATGGTGGACAACGTACCGGATCTATTGTTCCACAATTACAACGAGGACAGGCATTTCTTCCATATTCTCTTGGCGTTGGAGGAGATGTATTCCGACCACCAACTCTTCGTCAAGAAGATCTTCTTCCACTTTCGCGTCTTCCACGAACATGGACTTACGCATCTACTAACAAAGAGTTTCCTGACTTTTCTAAGAAAATGACGTGTGCTCAACCAGCAGAAAAAACACGTCAAGTTAAAAATACTCTTCTGAAAACATCAGCAAGACCAACATGCACATACCAATTGGAAACTCCTATTGTGGAACCCTTTGAAGTTAAATATGTCATTCAAAATCCAGTACAAGTATCGGCAAATAGTGGAATTCGTTCTAGAGATATTGGTCGTCAAGAAGTTGTCGAACCAGTTGGTGGTATTGACAAAAATCCGTTACACTCTTATGCACAATCTCAGAAAGGCATGATTAAACATGTAAATAATTCTGAAAAACATACTGATGGTTATATTCAAGATACACATCATGCAGATGTTTCAAGTAAAGCATTTCGTAACATACAAGTCACCCCTATTAACGAAATTATGGATCTTGAAGTACATACCAAAGACGCTATGCATGTTTCATACGAAACTCCACAATCTAGAACCAAGCAACAAGAGTATATACATAATGATCCTGATCTCCAAAGAAGTCTTCCTTACCACGAAGCAACTACTAACTTTGGATTAAATATCGAGAAGAATATCATTGACAATCCTTACCAGATAGAACAATTAAGAAACACACCTGTAGCAGAAGCTTATACTAATACTGGTTCGTTACAAACACCAGGAGAGAATATGGTTCAATCATCACGAGATCATAGACTTAATCCAACTATTAATGCTGGAGGGTTTTACAATACTGGAACTAGACCTACACAAGACAGAATAGCTCCTTTGCATTCTATAGAATCTCCTAAGAATGAATTATCGCGAAAGGCTGTACAAAACTTCGATGGTAGATATAGAGATGGATTTTCTCTTGGTCCACACAGTAAATTGATGTCAAGATAGATCTTGTTTTTGGCATTTAATATACGTTTTATCTGTATATATTAAATGAGTGCACAGGTTTCATATATTGAAAAAGAGATGAGAAATCTCGATTTATGTCCATTGTCTATCAAACCACCATCTAAAATAAAAAAAGATATAGACACGTCACAATTGAAACGAATCTTACAAAAGAAGTATATTAACGCGCAAGAGATGCAAGCTATATCCTGTTTATTTCAAACGATAATTATTGGTAATACAGAGACGGATAATATACCAATACTAGGAGAAAATGTAAATAAATGGATATATAATATGAAAAAATTATCCGAAGGAGCTTATGGTGAAGTGTATATGACTGATATTATAGAGAAAGACGTTAATGTTGTTATTAAAGTACCATTACATACTATGGATTATGGAGATGCTTTACGAGAATACTTTATAGGAGTAACAAAGATAAACATGCTTAGATATTACATCCCTAATTTCGTGTATACATTGGGTGCATTTAAATGCGGTGATATAAATAGGGGTTGTAACGGTTCTCAGAAAATTCACACTATTTATGAAAAGATTAACGGACAAGGCCTTTTCTATAAGATAAAGAACAACGATTTTGATTGGTTTTTAAACATGTATGTACATATACTATTGGCTCTAGAAGTAGCTCAGCGTGAAATAGGATTTTCTCATTACGATCTACATACATTGAATGTAATGATTAAAGAAGAACCTATTAAATATACAGTATTACTCGATAACGTATCATATGACATTGACACTTATGAATATCCCGTTATAATCGATTTTGGAAGATCATGTGTAGATTATAATGATAAATCTATAGGAGTATGGGGGTTAGAACAACTAAATATTTTCCCATTTTCTGTGCAGGGTATAGACTTAGGAAATCTACTTAATTCCGCATATATATACAATACTGATATGACATTCAAAAATAAAATACTGAAACTATCCCAACACATGGGTATAGATATTGAAAGACTGTCAATCTCTTCACACTTTAATATTTCTCCATTAAATGCTTTGTTAAGTATTATATCTCATCCAGAATATGGGAGAATAGCGTCTAGATCATTGTCAATAAAACAACGCGATAAATATATCCCAATTCAATATGAAACTGTACAGAATGTATATAACGAATTGTTTAAACAAAAGGGAAATACGAATAAAAGATTATTGAATAGCTGTTTACAAAATCCGAGAATATATAGCAGCTATATATTAGCAAATATAGTCAAGAATTTATCATCTCACTTTGACTCTGATAAAGTAAAAAATGTTAATGAAGAGATAAGTAAGAATAAACATAGATTGATTCGAAACGATTTAAATTCTTTGCGTAGTTATAGAGAAATATCAAGTATATCATCAGAAATTCTTACTATATCACGGTCGTTATTATCTCAAGATGTAAGTACAATATATGCTAAAGTGTATTTCAAACCAAGTAGATATATTGAAATTAAGAATGATATTTCAGACTTTATGAAGGCTTACAATAATTTCATAAAAATACTTCCATATCTTGATCAAATATACATAATACATTGGCAAAAATTGAATAATGAATATTCATCGTTTTTACAAGAGTTTTTTGATTCTAGACAGTATCGAGAATATATAGCGTATAAAGGTACAATGTTCAATACAATTAGATGGATTAGATCTCTTCAAGAAGACTTACAGATGTATCATTGATTTTTTTAATACCTAAAGATTATGTTCATATATATATATATATATATAAAACGTTAACATGGCTAATTATGACAATATACCCACAATCGTTCAACCGAAAAATTTAGATATAGGATTATATAAACATCAACTCGCCAGTGTATATAGTATGGAAAAGCTAGAGAATGAAAAGAAAATCGTTAAGACTTCTTGTATAGAAGAAACAGACTTCGGTATTAATTCTAATCCGACAGGATACGGCAAAACTTTAGAAATGGTGGCTTTAATATTAAGAGATAAGATGCAATGGGATTTAGAAGAACAACATAAAGAAATTAGATACAGTGTGTATTCTGGGGGTAGGCTAGTTAGGAAACATATTTATTCTTACGACAGACTACACCCTACTTTAATAGTAACAAATCAATCTATTATCAAACAATGGTTAAAAGAATTTTCATACACAGACTTAGATGTTGTTTCTGTAATGACAAAGAAAGATGCGATGGAAATAGACCCGGATTGTTACGATGTAGTTATTGTTACATGTACGATGTTTAATAAATTAGGAACTAGATTCAGTGAATATGCATGGAAAAGATTTGTATTTGATGAGCCAGGTCATGTAAAGATTCCATCAATGAAGAGAATTCGTGCTGGATTTACATGGTTGATTACCGCTACACCTTATTTGATACACTCTTTACATAAACAATGCAGATCAAGTATGATATGTGAATTACTAGACGGTGTTGGATATGGGTTTGGAAATTTTGAGGATATCATCATCAAAAATGACCAAGAATTTATCGAACAATCTTTCAATATGCCACAAACTAATCATGAATATTATTATTGTTATGATCCGATGTTTAAGACTGTAAAGGGACTTGTAAATGATAAGATAGCTGATATGATTTCCGCTGGTAATATTCTAGAAGCAGTTAGATCTCTTGGCGGTAAAGATACTGATAATGTTATTGATTTAGTTAAGAAGGGTAAACAGGAAGAGATTCAAGTAACTAAACAAACTATAGATGTATATAAATCACAAGGTAGAGATGATCTTATTGGCAGGTATGAAGAGAAAGTCGAAAGAATAGAACAACAAATTGAAGAACTTGAAAAGAGATTTGAAACATTATTAACAGGAGACTGTCCTATTTGTTGCTCGCAATTATTCGATCCTATTATGGAACCAAGGTGTCAAAATATCTTCTGTGGATCTTGCTTATTTACATGGTTGAATAGTCATAAATCTTGTCCAATGTGTAGACAAGATGTAGATAGTAATACACTGGTATATATTAAGGATAAATCAGATAACTCAAATAATGACACAGAAGATGAATGTACTGAATCTGAAAATAACGGACCAACCACTAAACAACAACAAATCGAGAACATTCTTGACGACAATCCTGATGGAAAGTTTATCATCTTTTCTCATTACGATGGCACTTTTAATGTAATTAGAAACTTCCTTAGAGATAAGGATGTCACGTTTGCAGAAATTAAAGGGTCAGTAGCTGAAAGAGATAGAAATATTAAACAATTCAAGAATGGAGATATCAAAGTCTTATTTCTCAACTCAAAAAACAATGGTTCCGGTATTAATCTTCAAGAAGCTACTGATATTATTCTATTCCACGAAATGAATGATGATATGCTTAAGCAAGTCATTGGAAGAGCTAATAGAATAGGTAGAACTGAAAGTTTAAATGTTCATCATTTAATAAGTGCTTAGGGTTTTTAAGTTTAAGAATTTATAGCCTATTATAAAGATAAAGTATAGAATCGAAAGATGTCTAAATATAAATGTCAAAATGGATGCTGTATATTGGAAATAAAGCCGTATACACAATATTCTACATATCAACGAACTGTATGTAATCGTAAAAAAGCAGGTGTATTTATATATGATCCAGAAACTGATAAAGTATTACTTGTTCAATCTAGAGGTCAATTATGGGGTCCTCCAAAGGGTACTTTGGAGATAGGTGAATCTGATAGGATGTGTGCGGTTAGAGAAGTTAAGGAAGAGACTGGTTTAGATGTAAATCATGAAGATTTCTCTAAAGCAGCTATCATAAATAATAGAGCTATTTATTATTATCTAGAACTTCCTTCTAGAGAAATACATGTACAAGATCATGTATATAATAATGATGCCAATGGGATAGGATGGATTAAGATAGACTGTTTAGAAAATTGTGTTAGAAATGGAAACATAGTTCTTAGCAGACATTGTAGTAAAGTATTTGAAAAGTTTAAAAATAAGACATTTCCTACTCCTGATTTTATTTTAGTTGGAAAATGAGTTAAAACTGTACAGTTTTAACTCGATATTAGTTTTTACTCTATTTAACCTCTGTATATTGTAACACTTGATACGATCATAGATACGGCTCCAATGACTAAAAATGTAATCGAAATAATTATTCCTGCATTCACATATTCTTTACTCATACCACATGATCCACTGAACTCATTATCGCTTTCATATTTACTTGCTGTTTTATGCAAACGAAGGTACGTGTTCAAACACCATGATGATATTAACACCAACATTATAGACAGGATTAATAATATGATTAGTTTGTATTCCATCTTTGCTTTATATATTCCAACTTATTATCTAACTTTTATCCTCGTTTAGACATCTTCACCAAGAAAATAACAATCAGAATAACTACAGGTATTCCTACAAATAACGAAATAAGTATCCAAAATAACTGTTCAGATGTTAATCCACTCTTTTTGGAGGGTTTATTATCTCTCACATGTCTAAGAATGTTATTATTATTGTACTTATTAATATGGAAAGTATCACTTTCCATGTCAGGTAAATCATTGATGTGTATTTCCCCCATATTAGGAGGATATCCTGACCATAAAGATTGCAAGGTTATTGTATACCATCCTGTTTCTTCATAAAAGTTTGGTCTACAATTTGGAACATCTGCACTGTTATTTACTGTTCCATGTAAAGTTCTGCCATCATAACATGGCATTCCCGTATTCATAATCTTGACTTTAATCTGATAATTATTATCTTTTGCATAGCTTTGAAAATTAGAATCTGGTTTGATATATATTATAGGTAATGGATTCTGATTATTCCCAGAGATCAGACCAGACCATTGTTGAATCTTATAGTTCATTCCAGTATCATTTACTGGTAATGGATCTGCATGACCATATGGATTGAATCCTTCTATAACTGTTAGACCCGTTGGTCCTTCTTGTGGATTTGGAGGTAATGACATAACTTTTAATATATAGATATATTTATTAATCTACAGATATTTGAGTAGTAGAAACTTAAAGAGTATAGATAAACAATCAAATGGCTGCAATACGATCACAGGTTCAAGAATGGAAACGCCTTGATGTTGTTATTAAATCAAAAGAGAAAGAGCTGAAAGGTATCCGCAAACAAAGAAAGATCTATATGAATGCTATACAAGAATATCTCGAAACCACCAACCAACCAGGTGTCAAATGCGGTGATATAGCTATTTACCGTGTAGAGAAGACTAAAATTCGTCCTGGTAAAAAACAAGAAGATAAGGAAGATGATGGAGTATCGGTATTAAGAACTTATGGTATAGATAATCCTAGAGATGTTATGAAAGAGATTATAGAAGCTATGAAAGGAGAGGAGATTACAGAATCTAAACTCGTTTTGGAAACGGTTGATAAATATAAAAAGAAACAGAAGAAAAAGAGAATGCAGGAATCGAAAGCTTAAAGATACACTATCAATTATATATCATGAACATTTTTCATAATATATACAATTACATAGACAAATTAATACACGGTGAGAGAGGAGATTATAGAGGGAGCTAGCAGAAAGAGATACAAAGGATAGAGAAAGATTCAGAACATTGTTCCAACTGATGTGTATATTAATAATATAAAAAGTGAGTATACATACAATTCAAAACCATGTTTAGTTCATCGAGATTCTGTAAGAGGTGTATAAAAGATAATACTATCTATTATACACCTCATTATTACGGGGTATGTGATACTATAAAGAACAGACTGACCAATCAAATCACACCTTACGATGAAGGAGTGCAACTTTATAAACATAATAATCCTCAATTTGACTTTAATTTATTGAATGTTCATGGCAAAGAAGCTGGAAATATTAGACAAATGCTTGATGAGAAAGTATTAACATGGAATAATGGTAAAATGATTTATAATATCCATCTGTATTATAAACCAGATGACAACAACAGAGAAGTTTCAAATTATACCGGATTATTTTGACAATGAAGAAGATTGTAAACGTTCATTTAGAAATAGACCTCAAACTAATCCCAGGTATCGAGTTTATAATCAAACTCACTTTACTGCTGGTGATTCTAGTCAGTTTGAAAGATATCGTGATGCAACAAACGGGCAAGTATGCATCCCTGCTATTGATCTTCAATCGAATTTATTCCGTGATGTTCCGATGAAAATAGGCTGGGAAGGTTACTCCAATCTTCCAGCTACATCTGTACAAAATACGTTCAATTACATTTTCCACAAGTTTAAGAAAGGTATATTTATCAAGATACAGAATAATCAACTAAAAGTATTCTTACCTTTTAGCAAACATAATTATACTAATGAGTGGGGTGATCGGATTCAAACTGATCCAAAATATGGCAGTATGGAAAACTTCTTAAGAAGCGTCTCAGATCAAACTAAATTCCAGTTGGGGAATGTTAACAAATTTACTCATGGTTGGGGTGGTAATAATTGTTTACTTCGTTACGAATATCCGCTAAAGGAAGGGGATTCTGGTACAATGAATATGAGGGATATGTTTAAAGAACTTTGCGATAATAGACAAGTTCCAGACATGGAATTCTTTGTTAATCGTAGAGACTTTCCTATATTGAAGAAAGATGGTACAGAACCTTACAATCATATCTTCGATTCTGAAAATTTTCCTCTCTTGTCACATAAATATGATAAATATTCTCCCATACTTGGAGGAGCAACTACAGATAAATTTTCTGACATTCCTATACCTACATGGGATGACTGGCAACGAGTAAATCCTCATAAGTTTTTCCCTAAAACTTGTAGATCTTCTACAGTAACATCTATTTCATGGGGTGATAAAAAACCTACAGCGGTGTTTAGAGGAGGATCTACAGGATGTGGTAACACTAAAGAAAATAATCCTAGGTTAAAAGCAGCTTATATGTCTACTATAACTCCTCCAGAAGATGATATTCCTCTTTTAGATGCTGGAATAACTAATTGGAATCCAAGAGCTCGAAAATTGCAAGGAATGAGATATTTACAAGCTATAGATGTAAAGAAACAACCACCACTTGTTTCTAAACTATCTCCCCAAGAACAATCCAACTATAAATATATTATTAACATAGATGGTCATGTTACAGCTTTTCGTCTTTCTCTAGAACTTTCATTTGGGTCTGTGATTCTTTTAGTTAAGTCAAACTATCACATATGGTATATGAATATGCTCAAACCATATGTTCATTATGTTCCAGTTGAAAGTGACTTGTCAGATCTGATTGAGAAGATTCGTTGGTGTAGATCTAACGACGCTAAATGTCAAGAAATAGCTAGTAATGCTTTACAATTCTATAATAAGTATTTACGGAAAAATGGTGTTCTTGATTATCTTCAAAAGCTTTTGTTTGATCTTAAAAAAGAAACAGGTGTATATCTCTATAATTATAAAACTCCTCTTTCATTTCAAATAGAAGAGGAAGTAGAATACAATGATAGAATAAGTTATCCATCTACAGATAAATCATTGAAACATATTTCTATTATTCCACCACAGAGACGATCTTATAGTTTACTCAAAGGTTTAGAATGGATATTTAACATGATTAAGGATCGTGAAAGTTCTAACGTAACTTCATACCTTAATATCGGCAATAAGTTATTCGATTCTCCTAATTCTGAAGTTTTTACAGGTCATCTTGCTAAATATTCTATTATAGTCAAACAAGGAAAGAAATTAGACGACGAGAACATTGTTTATAACAATAGAGAAAACATTCACGAATGTTTTGTTGGTATTAATTGTATAAATAGTATACTACAACATATTCCCAATTTTGTGTATATGATTGGTTCGTATAAAACAGATAACAATACCAATATCGTTGTAGAAGAGATCAAAGGAAATACTCTCCTAGATTATCTAAAAGGTAAAGACTTCAATATGAACGAATTTTTATTTATATTCTTACAAATATGTTTAGCTCTTCAAGTAGCTCAAAATATGTGTGGCTTCGTTCATTGGGATAGCATGCCTTGGAATATTATTATTCAACGATTGCCTGAACCTGTAACATTTGACTATCTTATATCTTATGATAATGTAATGAGAGTAACTACAAAAGTTATCCCTGTATTTATAGATTATGGTAAGTCTCATGTAATATACAAGAATAGGCATTATGGTATGATCAATATGTATAAAACGAGTACTGTTCAAGACGCGTTGACTGTATTACTATCTTCCGTGTATGAAATAATTGATCGTAAGGATAGACTTGCTCAACAAGATATGAAAAATATGTTCAAATTAATGAACTTTATATCTGGGACAGGATTTCGATCAGATACGTTCAATACAGTTAGAGATATACGAGGATTCCTTTACAATGCAAAAAAATTCTCTGTTATAACAACCTCAGATAAACACGAATTGGACGATCTAACTCCAATAGACTTCGCTAACCACATTTTAACTTTGGGTCAATTTTCTGTACACCAAACAAATGAAGTTAAACATACAATGAATATAGGTAACGCGCGTCAGGTATTCGAATTCATTCTATCCAAGACAGATAAAGAAAGATTGGAGACTTATACAAACGTATTCATAAGAATGAAACAGTGCACTATACCACAACCAGACAATCTGTTTTTTGTCTATTATGCTGCACAATTGTTTGACGAACAATTAACTTCTTTGTATTATATCATGGAATATTTTCTAACATATATAGGTACAGATAAACGGTATTATAAACAATTATATGACAATTGTGTGTGTTATTTATCGAGAGTATATGTACCAAAGATTCAAAACAACAAGGAAGAAGATATTATCTTTGACATAGAAACTGATAGATATGATGACTTAGTTTCTGCTAAATACACAGAAGAAACGTTTCTCTTACCTTGGGATATATTAGACCGTGTAAGACAGATAAATACAGTACAAGAAGATTTATCTGAGTATAAGAACATTATTGAAAGTGTTATGACATCATCAGGAAGATATAAGATGAGCGATAACGCTAAGAAATATTACATACAGATTTTTAAGGATCTCTTAAATACGGAAACTATAACAATGAAAACTAATATAGCTAATGAAAAGACACTATTACATACAGCTGAAAGGATTTATTCAAATGATTTAGGTATTTTGATTCAAAATACTAATCTGTCATCTGTAGAAACGTATCATCAACTTTATACTCAAATTTTATCTGATATTAAAAGTAAATGAAACCTTCATTGATTGTTGTAATAATATCAATATGTTTATCCGTAATTGGCCTTGTTGTGGCTGGGGTAACATATAAACATAATGCCCTATCTGAATATGATACAGAAGAAAGATGTATTAATGCTAAAGAAAATGTGTGCGGAGATGATAAGAAATGTTGCATATTATGGGATGACGCTGTCAGCGTTTGTAGAAAGTCCCATATGAAAAATGGAAAATGCGAGTCTGTAAATAATACTGTAGCGTTCTTCTTTGGTATTATAGGGTTAGTATTTGTCATAGTATTATCAATAGCATTGACAATGGTATTGGTCGAGTACTTTACAGGACAAAAAACGACGTTTGAAATGACTAATTCTGTTTACCGTTTCAGTTAAAAAACACAAAAAAACTTTCTCGTTCTATAATAAAATCATGATTAACGGTAAGTTTTTTGCAACACTAATCGGTCTCATAATCGCTGTTATGGTGATTATGTACACAGATTTTAGTGGCAGTCAAGGTATATTAGAGAATTTCATAAACGTGCCTCAAACTGTCAAGGTAATGCCTCTATTGTCCACTGAAAAGGGACAGGTCGGATTACCTCAAAATTATAACGGAAGAATGGGATCTGATCCTATGTTTATGATTCCTGGAACTATGCAGAATTCATTGTCTCCTAGAATGAGTCCATTAAATAACTACGGGTCGTTTATTCGTTACAATATGCCTAGCGAACAATATCAAGGAGTTCCAAAAGATCCACTCACTTTTAGCAATATGGCTCAAGAAAATTATACAAGTGAAGGATTTTGTAGCAGTGGAGGATGCAGTTCAGCCCAATCTTGTAGTGCTGGAAGTCTTGCTCCTAATGCTAGCCTAAGTGCTAGAAATAGGAGTAGCGACCATGTAAGCCCAGATCATTCTGACGTAGCATATCATGCTGCAAAATCATCCATTCCATCTGTTGGAGATGTAGTTTCAGAACTTCCAGTTCCAGATATGACTATGTTGGGTAGTGATGGAACAGTAGATAACCCTATTATTTACGATCGTTTTATGTACGCCAATCAAAAGAGTAGACTTCACGGACTTGGAGACTATATTCGAGGTGATCTCGCTATCAAACCTTCTGACAATGGCTGGTTCAACGTCTCTGTACACCCACAAATCGATCTCAATAGTGGTGCCATGGCTGTAATGGGAGGAATTAACAATGAGACAAGTCAAGCATTGTATGAACTTCAGTACTCATCGTCTGGATCTGCAGATACTACTCTTGGTGGTGTTGATCTTTCTGAATCTCTTAATGTTTCTGCTCAGAAGATGGGATACCAAGGAGCTGCTACGAATGATGTTCAGTTCACTGCTTTCCCTTAGAATATGAATAGATGTTTAGTTTATTTTATATCACCTTGTAGGATATAAAATCTTGAATTTAAATTAACTTAAAGATGCGTTACACTATATTAAAGTATAATAGAAGGACTTGATCGCTAATGATCCTAACTACGCGTAACTAATCGTTTACGATTACTCACATGGAAAGTTTAAGGGGGAGGAGAGATACGATATCGCGAGCCTAAGGGTTCAGAAACTTCCTAACGGATGTTTCTGAACTATTACTTATTATTACCCAACTCATTTGATCTAGCCACTTTGTGATTTTTTAATCTTAATGCTCCATATATATCATTTGGCATCAATGTTTTAGTCTGGTGTTCTGAATTTACTAATAACGCTGTCCTAACGATATCATCAATTTTGTTGTGTATAACTCCTCTAATTGCTGGGAAACAATCATCTGATACACTTTTAATACCAGCACGTCTAGCAATTCTAACCATAGCTGGTTTTGTTACTCCATCTACTTCTGTTGACATATTGTTTGGGTATATATTTGGTCTTCTTAAGTTGTTTAAGATATCTACTTAAAAGAGTATCCATCCTCAGTAAATACTATGGAAACGCAACCACATACGAAAAGGGTCAAACCAAAGAAAAAAATACGCTATTTCGAGACTTATATATCTAAAGTATTAAAGCAAGTTGCTGAAGATAATGGTATTAAATCTAATGCTAAACAACAGTTAAATAGTGTTCTTTGTATGATATGCGAAGAAATATCAAGAAAAGTCTTAGAACTTACTAGAATATCAAAGAAGAAAACATTATCCATAAAAGAGATTAGAAACGCTATTCAAATAGTTATGCCAGGAGAACTTTCTATAAATTCTCTTATTCATGGACAAACTGCTGCAGACAATTTTTGCAATACAGACACAAAAAATACGTCTCGTCAATCAAAAGCTCACATCATCTTTCCTCCATCTGTAACTGAAAAATTCTTACGAGAGTTTGAAATGTCTAAGATTATGGTCACTGGAGACTCTTCAATTTATTTGGCAGCAGTATTAGAATACTTATGTAGAGAGATATTAGATCCTGCTTCTGTAATAGCTACAGAATATAAAAGAAAGAGAATCAGCGTTAGAGATCTTGAATTATCTGTACGAGGCGATCCTGAATTAGATATATTGTTTCGTAATCTTGATATATCATTTTTGGGAGGTGGGGTAGTTCCGTATATACATCCAGCATTGATCAATAAGAAATGTAAAAAGAAAAAGAAATTACCAACTGAAGGAGATGTAACTTTAAACAAAAAACATAGATTTAGACCAGGTACTGTTGCATTACGTGATATTAAGAAATGTCAAAAGATGAGCGATTCTCTTACATTTGCTAAACAACCTTTTGAACGTCTCGTGAGGAATATCGTTAATAAATACAACCCAGAAATGAAAGTAAGTAAGGACGTATTCATTATATTACAATACTTTATAGAACAATATATAACAGATATTATGAGAGATATAGGTTTAGCAGCTATTCATGCCGGACGAGTAAAAATTCTACCTTCTGATATATCTTTTGTATGCCATTGTAAGGGTATACACGATCCAAATAAAATAAATCAACGTATCGAACTTTTATCTATATCAGATCAAGACAGTGATATGGACGATGTTAATCAGGAGGAAGATATAAACAATATCTTTGACGAAGAAGATCTAAAAGATGAATTGGAGCATGATATTCATCAAAATTCATCTTCTGACGATTCTGACGATTCTGACGATTCTGACGATTCTGATGACTCTGACGATTCTGACAATAATGTTTCTGAAAATATCGTAGATGAGACAGAATAATGACTTAAAACATGACTTTTATCATAAAAATGTCCGAATATACTTACGCAACTTTACAAGAAACTAACATCGAAGAACACGAGAGTTGGTTGACATTCATTCGTTATCAAGGAAATGAAGATAATTTAAAACGTCTTCGTGAGCAATTAGAACAAGTTGATTGGCATTGCGAAGAAGACGAAGGAATGGAAAGCGCTTTTGATTTGGATACCGACTATTTGGTATGCGAAAAAACTGCTAAAGAAATGACTAAGCTTGATCTCAATGCTTATATGCCTCATAAAAAGTTTGATGGTGAACTTAAGGAGGTTAAACTTCAATTAAAGGAGGTGTCTTCAGATTTGACTAAAAAGAAGAAGGAACGCCTCAACGACAAGAATATCGAAAAGATTAACGAAAAACTTGGTTATGGTCAGATCGAGGATTTCTTGTCTCAGGAAGACGAAAATTCAGAGGCAGAATACGCTACTGACGATTCAGTTGCTTCCGATGATTCTGATGATTCTGATGATTCTGATGACGATGATGAGACAGAAAAACCTGCTAAACGTGTTCCACCTGTAATAGAAAAGCCTCGTTTTGCTAAGAAGGCTCAACGTCACAATAATAAGAAGAACAGTGGTTAATCTTCTTCTCTTACTTAATATTATTCTTGTACAAGAATAATATTAAACTGTTAATGAACTTAGATGTGTAACGAACTCCGTGTTATCTTTATCTAGTTTTTGGATGGAATTGTATTGTGTGTAGACTCTTTCTTGTTCATCAATATCATCTGAATACATATCTTTAGCTATTTCTGTTGTTTTGACTTTTATCTCTGGAGCTAATAGTTTGGTTAATTTTTGTGCTTTAACATCTTTTACTATCTGATCACATACATCTTTGTATCTGAACGTTTGTCTTGTACAATCTCCACATTGATATACTACATTACCATCCTCATCCTTGAGCATAAAATCAACTGCAAAATTGGCAACACCTTTTTGTCCATCATTGAAATGTTCTATCGCAAAACTATTGTTTACTATATCCTTGATACGTTCCGGACTAAGATCCAAGGGAGACATCATAACGAGATTATTGTTACGTGTATTATTTGTCATTGTCGTAGTAGTTGGTCGTTTAGCAATATCTACGATATCATTATCCTTTTTCTCATATAACTTCTTATACAAATCACGTTCTTTGTTGGATTCTTTCAATTCTTGTTGTAATGTCTCTATTTTATGTAAAGCTTTGTCTAGATCAGTTTTAAAACATTCCTTCTTATTTTTACATGTATTTTCATGATTGGATAAATGATGTTTCATACTGAATGTCTTATTACATGCACCACATTTGAAAGTCTTTGGTACATCAACATTCTGAATGACCAAACAATATTTAGCACATTTTTGATGCTGTGTTAAACTTGATTTTGTTTTGAATTGATTGTTACAATAATTGCAATTGAACATTCGTATTTATATACAACTAGGCTATTTTAAATACGTTTACTATTATTTACACAAAATTACGAAAATTTACTAACACATCAATGAATTTTTAAGGTGTAATAAAGCTGTTTATAATCCGTCTACGAATATTTACGAATATTTACGAATATTTACGAATTTTGATGCGAAAAATATTTCATACGACGATTATATAACCTGTCACCAGTTTTGATTTCTTATTTTAAACATGAAACAGGTTAAAATAAGAACGATAAAACCTAACGTTGATAACTCTCTTTGATTACAAGTGTACTTTCAATTTTTAGAGTAAAATTTTCGACTTTTGTTTTCTACACACATTTTTTGTGTGTGTAGAGCAATTATAGTTTAAAGAAATTGGTATATTTTGAGTTTTCGTACAAAGTACGTACTTTGTACGAAAAAGATATCGAAAAGTACGTACTTTGTACTAAAACTCAAAATATATCTTAATGATAAGAACTTCATCGTGTATCGTTGAAGGCGCAGCTATTCTGAGCAGAATCTGTAAAATGGACGATTTTTAACCAGGATCCTATCAAGTGTTTTACACATTAGTATAACCAAAACATCTCCGTATAATTAAAAATTGTTCCTAAGGTTTCTTTGTGACTATAGTTGTTTTAACACCTGTTTCTTTCTTTACACTTTTTTCTTCATCCTCCCATTTTGGTGTTCTGGGACAAACATCCCATCCTAAAGCTGACATAGTCATATTTCTAGCACACATTCCACATGTTTGACTGCACGGATTACATTCGAAACCACACATATAACACGTTCCTATTCCTTCATAATTTTGTGAATACGACATATCTACCTTGTATCTTTATTACATACACGTATACAAATCATTTTAGATTTTGTGTAACACCTGTTAACACAATTATTAATAAAGAAGAAACAAAAATAGCCAAGATTATGCTTATACCATAATCTGGTATATTCTTAAAGACCTTATAGATACCGGTATCATTATTAGAATCTTCCTTTACCATTTGAAGAAAATTTGTATTTTGTCCGCTATCTGATGCAACAACACATTCTCCAATATTATCATATTGTCCATTTGGATCTGGTATACACGAATTGTTCATATTGCTAAAATTTATGTTCTGTATCTCTTCGTGAGATAAACACTTCTTACAATCTTTAGATGTTTTATCTGGAGCTATCACATATACAACTGGAATAGGTGCTGGATACCAATCAATAATAGTTCCATTATTTTTACCTGGTTGTGGGAGATTATCTTTGTCAAATGTTGGAAGAAGTATGTTTCCTCCATTTATTGCGGTTTTAGCAGTAAAGAAATACAAAGGTACTGTATTCGGAACTTTATGAGCATATGCGAAGAAATACATACATCCGGAATATAGATCTGTCTCTAAATTATATGGGTCTATAACATGTCTTATTTCAAACGTATTAAACGGAAATCCTCGTCTCCATCGAGCACATAATAATACCATACCTCTAGGTATTGGTCGAAATTGAGGATCCAAACCGTAAAACATACCATAAGGTTTCCATCCACGATATAATAGAGAGTTACGCATACATCTATATCGTGGATTTTTACCACCTTCGTCTACCATTAGTTCTGGAGCACCAAGGTGAGAATATATAGTTCCTGTATTTGTATCTTCAAAATAATATATACAAAAGGGTAAGAGTAAATTATCCTTTTTAGGTATCTCAACTACTTCATCACTCATTTATCTTATTCAAGAAAAGTCATACTATAAATAAATGGTATGGAAAGACGAATATCCTTCATATTATGAAGAATATACACGAACATTATATGTATGTATGGATTGTATATTGTTACAACAAGATTGTGAGATATCCGATCCAGACTTGAAGATTAAGAGGATTATATTTGACTCTCAGAAAGATACAGACTTTACAATGGTTCAAGAGAAAATTAACAAGGCAAGTATACCTACAATTGATGAATTCGAAACGTATAATCCACCAGGTACTCCTAGAATTTATAGAGCGTCTGAAGCATCTTTTAGGATAACTTTAACTAATGACAATCAAATATCATATATTCCTCCAAAGCATCATAGTCACATTCTTCTACTTAGACAATTAAAATCTACTTAATCATTGATTTAAGAAATATATCGAGTTCATCGAGAACAACTCAGAAGAATTCATAAGAGTAAAGAAGATTTTGCATCTGTATAATCTTCTTTCTGCAGAGATGCTTCAAACTATATCAGCTCTTCAACATACAGAATGTACTATTTTGTAACTCTAAACCCATTTTTATTCAATTCTTTCACAAGATATCCCTCAATATCTGGGATATTTACAGTATACGGAACTTCTATTAAAATAATCCTGTTTTCCCTACATTTAACTCTCTTCATCTCATCCCGATACTTTTGATTATGAAACGCTTCTTTACTCTTATGAAAGAATGGAGTGTATTCATAATGTTGTGAACCCTGATACTCTACTCCTAATCTCAACTCTCTATTAAAACAATCTATTTCTAAGTTATTACCCCCTCCTGTCACTGGATTATGTAAAAAATCCGGTCTTTCTTTAGGAAAAGGCTTACCAAATAACTTTTCCAATACCCTCTTACATTCAACCTCACCTTTACTTTCTTTGGGTGGTGTTCTGTGCGCTCTGCGTGATGTAGTTTTAGGGGGGTCAGAGACATCTATAAAATTGTTCCAAGTACCCTTGTCGTTTTTGAAGTAATGGTAAATAGAACAAATACCCAAGAATGCTATTGCAACTATTACAGCTATTTCAAAACCATATTCTGTCCATGTCTTAGTAAATCTAGCAAACATTTTACTCTTTATTGATAAGACTTTTATATCACTTTTGTCCATTTGTATGGTTAGACATTTAGAAGACCATATATCGATGAACAGACCCTTAACATACTGAACAAATTTTAAACTCAATTATCACATGTGGGGTCTGTATATCTTCCATTATCATTTTCTACACATTTTCCAGATTCACAATCATATCCTTTACTCTTTTCATTGCTGTAAAATAAATATACCAATGTTAAGGTAATACCAAGTAGAATACTTATTATGAGTAATATATAAATAGTCATTTGTATATCAAAAAAAAACTTTTGAACGTTATTGACTTCATGAGAATACAGCCCACAGTAATAGAGCAATTAGACTTATAATCATTGTACCAGATACTACTACAAGCGGTATAAACCAAACCATATTCTTTTTGAAAAATCCTTCTACAAATTCTTGAGAATCTGTTGAACAACATTTCGAATGAATATCTATATTAGAAGAAAGACCGCCCATACATGAAAGACATTCGTTAGACAATCCCATACATTCTTCAAGTTCTTTACCAGTGTATTTCTTCTTACACGCGTCAAGTTTATCTTGATATTTAGATTTACTTAGACATGGTGATTCTAATATACACGCCATTTTTATATTAAGCAACAATATTTTCACTTTCACTTTCACTAAATTCATCAATCAATGGAATTTCTGAACGACATAAAGGACATTCAGATTTATACATCCCCCATTCTTCTACACATTTAGTATGAAATATATGATCACACATGAGAACAGATAAATCATCTCCTCTAACATATTCTGTGTGACATATAGAACATCCCGTATCATCTCCAACATCGTGTTTTTTAGGGTTATATTTAACACAATTAACATCTATTATTTGTTCAGGTTTTCTTTCATTTTCTTGATCTCTGATACTCTCCTGTACTGCTATCTCAATTAATCGCGTTTCTATAATCTCTCTCCTCGTATTCGTTATGGTTTCATGTATAATGAAAGGAGATAATGAAGGACCTGATATCTGTATTCCTGGTGGAGGAAATTCTCCAACAGTCCACGTTATTGTATTGGTAAATTCAGAATCAGGATTGTGAATCGTTACTCTAATATCATCATCACTTTCAGTGTCAGACATACTTTATCTCTTTCTTTTATTCTAGAAAGAAACTTTTAAGGCTCATTCATTTTGTATTCTAGAAAGAAACTTTTAAGGCTCATTCATTTTGTATTAGAAAGAAACGTTGACATCTTTCAAAATGAATATTTAAAGATATACATGTATTTATTAAAAATACATGTGCGAACAAAAAATATGTCAAGGT
>Ga0180120_10000122_pt1 | contig 37060 bp, 22 predicted proteins | sample CPBDNA_3_FD_129677 | JGI IMG/M metagenome (GOLD analysis project Ga0180120, IMG submission 129677) | Freshwater to marine salinity gradient microbial communities from Chesapeake Bay, USA - CPBay_Spr_31_0.2_DNA (version 2) (version 2) | ecosystem: Environmental > Aquatic > Marine > Coastal ... | reverse complement strand
ATGGAAAATGGTTAAAAGTTACTGAATCTCTTGTTGGGGCAGAACCTCTCGAATCAAGGGAAAAACAAAATATGGACCCCGGACAATTTGCCCTTATTTTAAGAGAACTCCTTTCTTTGGACAGAACTTCTCTCAAGGAAAGAGTTGAATACATCAAAGAGAATGAAAAGCTCAATCCTTCCGCACTCTTTGCTGTCCAGTATGCCGAAGCCATTAAAGTAAAAGAAGGAGTGGATCCAATTATCCTCCAATACGAGGAGCTTGCACTCGCATATCAGGGTAACCATTTCGAAAAATTCAATAATCTTGTCACTGAAATGTATCAATTGATTACACTTCGTGCAGGTTCAGCCACATCCACACTCTCTTTTGAAAAAACTTTCAACGGGTTTGAACCATTTTACCGAAGCGCAATTGCATACGGTCTGATATTCTTGGTTGCCAGTTTCTCCTGGTTTTGTGCAGCACTTCTAGGGGACTCTGCAATGGTTAAATCGCTTCGTAATGCAGCATATTATTTAACCATCATAGTATTCTTTTGTCATACTTTTGGATTGGTAGCGAGAATGTGGATTGAAGGTCGCCCCCCGGTTACTAATTTATATTCTTCCGCCCTCTTTATTGGATGGGCTTCCGTTCTGCTCTGCCTGGCTACTGAAAAATATATCCGACTGGGAATAGCCTCGGCGATGGGTGCCCTGATCGGATTTGGCAGCTTGGTAATTGCCCACAGCCTAAGCTTGGATGCATCACTCAATCCAACGGGTGACACGATGGAAATGATGCGCGCAGTACTGGATTCTAACTTTTGGCTAGCTACTCATGTGGTCTGCATAAGTATTGGCTACTCCACGACCTACCTAGCCGGTTTTCTTGGGATTGCTTACGTTTTTTATCACCTCGGTTGTTTTGTTTTCAAAAAACCGGAAAAAAAGTTGAAAAAGACTTTAGACTCAATGATTTACGGTATCACCTGTTTCTCACTACTATTCAGCCTGGTGGGAACTATTCTTGGAGGAATTTGGGCTGATCAGTCATGGGGAAGATTTTGGGGTTGGGATGCCAAGGAAAATGGTGCCCTATTGATTGTAATCTGGAATGCACTCCTTCTCCATGCCCGCTTTTCTGGGATCGCGAAAACCAAAGGTCTTGCCTGCATTGCAATTTTTGGAAATGTGGTCACCTCCTGGTCTTGGTTCGGAACCAATATGCTTGGTGTTGGGCTTCACTCCTATGGATTTATGGATAAGGCATTTGATTATCTTATGGCCTTCATCGTGTCCCAATTGATTATTATAGGATTAGCATACTCCACGCCAATATTACGATTTTTCGGTTTCGGAGCCATTAACAAACCGAAAGAGGAAAAGGAACTTCCTGATTATAATTCCCTAGACTAGTGCACGAGGTGTTTTGTCGTGGTTGTCACGCAAAACCTTCAGTATATCCTCGACCGGTCTTCCAAATGTACACGGAAATGCAATGGGTTCATCTTTGAGTCCCCTTAACTTTTGAGATTTCTTTCTTAGACTCACTATAATAAGCGGGCGGGCCGCGTAGATTTCAGTATCAAAACTTTCAATTTCTTCATGACGATAATGCTGTTTCCTCCACCATCCGCGAAAGGAATAACCCTCCGAATCAATCAATAATCGCGACCATTGAAAAAGTTGATCCAATAGATTGAGCAGTGCTAAAATAAAAAAGACAATCATAGCTACCCAGCTAAAAAGAACTCCAAAATAATTTACCATGGAAAAAAAGAACGCCGTAACACACAAAAATAAGGTGAACGCCGTCTGTCTCCAAAGGACTGGTTTGATTATAATCTTTTGTTGATCTCCCTTGTTTTTAACCTTCATTAGTGAGGGAATTGAACGGAGATGCTTAAAAAGGTCGAAGGGTAGGGAAAAGAATTGTATCCCGAATATTGGCCGCCTTGGTCAAAAATATAACTAATCGATCAACCCCTAAACCCATGCCGCCGGCCGGTGGCATGCCATGTTCTAAAGCCAGAAGAAAATCATCATCTAATTCCTGAGTCTCCTCACCCACTTGTTTCATAAATGCATCACGCTGAACGGCAGGATCATTTTGTTCAGAATAAGCCGGTGCGATCTCCTGGCCATTAATGCATAATTCAAACACATCGATGGTACTGGAATCATCTTCGGTGATCTTAGCCAAAGGACAAAGTTCTTTGGGGATATGGGTCACAAAAGTGGGTTGTATAAGGGTGTGTTCAATAATTTTTTCGAACACATCATTAGTAACTTCAAAATCTTCTAACTCTGGATCAACTTCAATTCGAAGTTCTTTGGCTTTTTCCAACTTGGCGGATTTAGGCAATTCAAACCAGTCATCCCTTCCCACCGCATCGATAATTAAATCTTTGTACTTGGCTTCTCTCCATTTCCCCGAAAGGTCAATTACATCTCCCTCATTTCTCTCCAACTGCAAAGTACCAAGAGAACGTTCCGCAACTTGTTGGATCAAGGACTGAGTTAATTCCATCATTCCACGATAATCCGTATAAGCCTGATAAGCCTCTAACATAGTAAATTCTGGATTATGCCTCCTCGAAAGTCCTTCATTTCGAAAAACTCTGCCCACTTCAAAAACCCGATCGAAGCCACCTACCAACAATCTTTTTAAATGAAGTTCCAAGGCAATCCGCATATTAAAATCGCAATCCAGAGCATTAAAATGAGTCCGAAAAGGTCGGGCTGCTGCTCCACCAGAAACTGATTGTAACATCGGAGTTTCCACCTCCAAGAAATCCCGATTCCAAAAGAATTCTCGAATTTCTCGAATAATTTGACTCCGTGTTCGAAATCGTTCACGGGATTGATCGTTCACAATTAAATCTAAATAACGTTGACGATAAATTTGATCATTATCAGTTAATCCATGCCACTTTTCAGGAAGTGGACGAAGGGCTTTTGAAACCAAGCGATATTCCTGTGCACGGATGGTTACTTCCCCTGTCTTAGTGCGAAACAATTTCCCTCGGATACCAATAAAATCGCCTAAATCCAATTTTTTGAAAGTGGCATATTCCTCTTCTCCAATTTCATCTTTTCTCACATAAGCCTGAACCTTACCATCTCGGTCGAGGACTTTTAAAAAGGATGCTTTTCCCATTAAACGAAATGCCACTATGCGCCCGGCAACCGAGACCTCTGGACCTTCTTCCATGTCTTCAGTCAAAAGTGATTGTGCTTCAGTGGAGGTATGCGTTTGTTCCCAATTCGACCGAAATGGATCAAACCCGTTTTCACGAATCTGTTCAAGTTTGGCTTGCCGGACAGCAAATTGATCGCTTCCATCAAGTGGAGTATCTTGTTGAGGGGTACTATTTGGCTTATCTTCGCTCATCACAAAAGACTAGAAAATGAATTTACTTTCCCAAAAGAGCAACGGAAATCCCTCAAAATTGCAGATGAATTAATACCGCTGCTTCAAGTATTATTGGTACGAGCCAAAGCTACCCGAAACCCTAAATTTCTAAATCGATGGTATAAAGAATTTGTGGACCGGGTCGATGATTGGCATTCCACCGCAGTTTTCATGTAAGCACCCCCCCGACTAATACGAAATTCATCCTGCTCACTATCATTCAACAATGTATTTACAAAAGAATTCCCCACCCATTCACGAACATTTCCGTACATATCAAATAATTTCCATGGATTGGGACTTTTTAATCCAACTGGATGAATTTTTTTGCCACTGTTTCCACGAAACCATGCGTGGTTATGTAATTGGGCAGGTTCATCGCCAAAATAATAGGAACTCGATGTCCCCGCACGGCAGGCATATTCCCACTCAACTTCCGAAGGTAAGCGATATTCATACCCCGCGGGCAAGGTTCCTTGTGTAGATGATAAAATTGATAATGCCTTGGAGAATGCAACTGCATCCAGCCAGGATACATTATTTACCGGTAAAGATTGATTCGATAAATCACTTTCAGAATCTGTAAAACTGGGATTGGCTCCCATTACTTGGGTGTAAACCTCCTGAGTCACTAAATATTGCCCGAGCCAAAAACCGTGCTCCACCTCCACCACTCTTTGTTCTTCTGCATAGGGTACCCAAATCGATAGCTTACCGGATGGAATCCACGAAAAAGTTCCCGCATAGTAATCATTATGATTCCCTTGGGGAAAGTCAGTCTGGCCCTGGCTCTCTTCATTAATCGATACATCAAATGCGAGCGGGTGCCTTGTCTTCCCACGACCTGGACGACCGCGAAGCTTTAAAATTGAACTCTTATCTGGAATCGTTTCCTGAACGGGTCTTTTAATCTCATTGGTCTGGCTGCTCGAGATCACATTTTCCGAATGTATTCCGTTTGATTCAGCATTTTGTAGACCTCTCTTTAATTGGACCATCCATACCCGGTCCCAGGACTTCCACAATTCAGCCCCATGATCTACTGGAACTGGCCCCCGGTCGACTATAGTTGTTTCTTTTTCCAACTTGGGGATTTTATTCAGTTTTTCCAACAAGGTTGCGCCGGCTTTTTTCTGCCAATTCTTCTCCGAAACAAAGACCGATTGGAATTGTTGTAAGCAAAGAGATAGTCCAGCTGGCAATGTGGTATGTTCGAGATAAATTGTGAGAATATCTTTATTTTCACTCAGGGCATATCCCACCTCACTTTTAACAAAGCGGGAATCAACGGATCGAGGAGATACAAAGACAACAAATATTGCCGACTTTTTAATGGCATGGGCAATCTCTTCCACCCATTCTCCAGCAGGTTGTATGCCTTCATCATACCACATATTAACCCCAGCATCACGAAATTCTCGCATAGATTGATAAACGGGAATCTTGTCCGCGTGAGCATAACTCACAAATACATAAGGTCCTTCCCCTGAGTAACTCTCAAAAGGTTCGGGTATGTCAGCAGAGGAAATCATTTTAAAAAGTTCTCATTCATCATAATGATAACCAGTTCGTTGTAGAATATAAATCGGATAACTTCCAAAATTTTTGGCGAGTTCTAAATTCCCCACATATTCAAAATCAAATCCGTCATGTCCAAAAGAAAGTAATGCCGCAACTGTTTCGGAAACAAAGACAGAACCCGGCAGTACGATTGGTTCAATTCGGGCAGCTTGATTCACATGACTTCCGAAAAAATTTAACTTGCCCAGGATGGGGTCAAATTTTTCATAAGCCGGTCCTGCATGCATTGAAATGCGAACCTCCATCCCCTCCATCATTCCCAATTGAGTCCAGTCTCCTTTGGAAAAATAATCTCGTAATTCAAGAGCCAATTCAACCCCGTCTTCTAATTTATCAAAAACAGCGAAAAAACTATCTCCCCAAGTATTCACGAAGGCAGGAGGTACAGAAAGTCGTTCAATAATACTGGATATCCCTCCCAGGAATTTTTCCACAAAGTACGGAGTTTTACTTTCGTCTAAACGGGAAAAACCTTCCACATCTGCAAAAAGCATAGTCTTGATTGTACGCGGTAATACTGAGGAAGCATCCCCCCCCATTAGGAATGTCGGATTTGTCTCTCCGCCGTGAGAGGGTAACTCGTTTGCTACAGGAGTTGCATCTAACACTCGATTTGCATCAATAATAACAGGGTCATTAAAATTCTTTTGCCATTTTTTCACCAATTCTCCAGTTCCTCCTTCCGCGCCGGGCTGGCCATCCCAAAATACGAGCAACTTGGGATCTTCATCCAATCCACGGCCTCGCATCGCAGCAAATCCAAGTAGCACATCATTACAGAAAGAATACAGAGTGTCCTCCCCATTGTATCCATCCTTGGTCACAAAATGAATGGAGGTCGCCTGATCAAGAACACTTTCAAATCGAGCAACCCAATTCCCCCCCGCCCGTCTCACACTCGTCTCAATAAATTCTTCCTTTGCAAAGGGTAAAAAAATATGTGTTTCCCCACCTCTCTCATTCATTGTCTCAAGAAATAAGATGTCTGTACCACAAGCTGCAGAACTAAAACCACAATTTGCCTCCATTTCTTCCAAGGATTCCACAATTTCTTTTTTCGCAATTTCTTCTGCTTCGGGTGGAAAACGAGGAATTGAACCAGGACGGTCCAAGACATGCCCAGAAAATGCCACAATTCCTAATGTGGGAAATGCGTTCTGTATTTTCTGCCTGATCTCTTCCTCGTCGTAGGCACTTGCAATTTGAAGTGCCTGTTTACGAGTGCTGGCAATCCAGGAAGGCTTAACATCGGTCATTTTCACTGCCTCAGAATAAGAAAAAACCGCATCGTCCACCGAGCCTAGTAGTAAAAGTGCTTCTGCCTCAGTGGCTTGAATCCAATAATCATGTTTTCCATCGGCCTTTAATTTTTCACATATCTTCCAGGCTTTCTCTGCATATTTTTTTCCAGCCTCATCATTACCGGAGAAAAAATGCATAAATGAAATATTGATGCAGGGGTAATATTGGGTTTCCAAATCCTGTCTTTGACTTGTCCTTAGATTATCAAAGCTATTGGTGGAAAAGCCCTCCTCGTATCGAGCAATTGCAAGTTCTGCATACTGCTTTTTGGATTCTGAATCGGTTGCCTGCTCCCACAAATCTTTGTAGGCACTGGCTAATAAGCTATGTGTTTCAACCCCCCTGTCTCCTCCGCCAACTAACTCCTCTAACAATTTAGAGGCAAGTTTTGGGGACCCTGCCTTGCTTAATGCATGAGCAGCTCGCTGACATAATTTCCGGTCATTTTTGTGAATACTCAGACCTGCTTTTGCGACATCATGGGCTAACAAAAACTCACCAACTGAGATCATTTTTTCACAAAGAATAAGGTACTCAATCGAAGAAGAATTTTCCTGATCAAATAACTTCCACTCCGCACGAAGACTCGGAGTTATTCTATTATTTAATTGGGACATCTTATTTTTTGATCTCCCCTCAATTAACTTTTACCAAGAAATCCAATTAGGATTCCCTTGAAACTACATTTTCTCGTAACGAGTACGAAGCATCTGGGTAAAAGCTGCCACCTTTCGGGCTTCTCTTTTTTTATCGGAAGGTTTTGCAAAGTAACGCTTGTCACGCACATCTCGTATTGTACCTTCACGGTCGAGGCGCTTTTTTAAACGACGAATTGCCCGATCGATGGGCTCGCCTTTACGTAATTTAATTTCAATTGTCATATAAGAAAGAGTTAAAGTAAAGATTCACGCCCACAGGTCAAGGCGGAAGATAGCTTAAAAATTTTTCTTTCCATACTTTCTTTCTTGAGGGGGTTCCGGAGTTCGTATGAGCACCCGTGCCCCCTTGACGCATTCATGCTTACGCCAATCCTTAAAAATCGAAGAGGAAAAACGCATTGAAAATCGACTATCGGTTTCCACCACAAGACCTTCGTCCTCACCATTTCGTGCGTACGCAAGGCGAATCAAAGTCCCTCCTTCTCCCTTCTCTCCCAGGGCAAACATGTCCTTTGTAAATTGTTCTGCCCCTCTATGCTCCGGGTCCAATAACCAAGTAACTTCCTCGGTTAGCGACGAAATCGCATCCTCAACCGGTCTTACATTGGTCACATTGGTTCGTAACTCACCGTCTTTTTTCGATGCAACTCCCTCCATCACGACAATTTTCCCCTCTTCCAAATGTAAGCCATATTGCTCAAAAGCCTCCGGGAACATGGGGATTGAAAAATCCTTTTCTTTTGCAATTAAAGTAAATCGGGCCCAGGGCTTGGCATCTTTTTTGGTATATCGTCGTTCGATTTCAGATAATACTCCGCATAAACGAAAAGATCGCTTACTTTCCAAATTATCTAATTGATCAGAAGTAATGTCGTCTAACAAAGGTCCTAATCCACCAAGAGTATCAACTGGATGACCTGAAAGAAAAAATCCGAGTAATGCCCTTTCATAGCCCAATTTTTCCAACTCATCCATTTTCGGAACCGAAGGCCGATCCGTAATCGGGGCAAATCCGCCGTTTTCAGCCGAGCTCCCCCCACTGGAATCGTCCCCCATCATATCAAATAAATTAACTTGGCCCGCTTCCCTATCTTTCCTCCGCAATTGGGCCTCCCCCATCGCCCGGTCCAAGTCAGCAAGTAATTCGGAGCGGCTATCCTCCAAGGAATCAAATCCCCCCGCCTTGATCAAATTTTCAAGCACTCTTTTATTTACCGCTTTCCCTTCCACTCGTTCAACGAAATCAGAGAAATTAAGATAGGGACCATTTTTTCGCTCCTCTACTATTACACCAGACGGGGCATCCCCTACTCCTTTGACCGCGGCCAAACCAAATCGAATTGAATCCGCTTTATCTTCTTCTCCCTCGACTGGAGTAAAATTCTCCCCCGATTCATTTACATCCGGTCCCAAGACCAAGATTTTCATCTCGGTACACTCGCCTATAAAATGGGATAGTTTATCAGAATTACCCAATTCACAGGAGAGGACACCTGCCATAAAATGAACGGGGAAATTAGCCTTCAGGTAACCCGTTTGATAGCTGATAATTCCATAGGCAGCCGAGTGGGATTTATTAAAACCGTACCCGGCAAATTTTTCGAGAATATCAAAAATTTCATTGGCCTTCTTTTCGGCAATCTCGTTCGTTTCTTTTGCACCAGTTACAAATATCTCTCTTTGCTTGGCCATCTCTTCGGGCTTCTTCTTTCCCATCGCCCGACGTAAAATATCTGCCCCACCCAATGAATATCCCGCGACTCGACGAGCAGCCTCCATTACTTGCTCCTGATAGACCATCACTCCATAGGTTTCCTCACAGACCTCTTCCAATAAGGGGTGTGGGAATTTAATCGTCGAGGGATCTTCCTTGCCTTTAATATAATCCGGAATCCACTCCATCGGACCAGGGCGGTAAAGTGCGATCAATGCAATAATCTCATCCACATTGGAGATATTCATCTGCCTGCACAAACGACGCATTCCATCTGATTCCAATTGAAAGACCCCAATTGTTCGGGCTTCGTTTAATATTTCGAATGTCTTTTCATCTTCAAGCGATACATCGGCCACCCGAAATTTTTCAAATCCTTCTTTTTCGCGAATATGTTTCTCTGCCGCCGCAATAACAGTCAAAGTTTTTAACCCAAGAAAATCCATTTTGAGCAATCCCAAATCCTCCACTGGGTCTTTGGGGAATTGGGTAGTCAAAACTCCATCCTGACTGGTTAAAGGAACTAATTCCCGTAATGGACGGTCAGCAATAATAACTCCCGCCGCATGAGTTCCCACATTGCGCACCATTCCTTCAATCACTTTTCCCGTCTCGATAATCTGCTTGGCAATTGGATTCGTTTCACACTCCTGTCGAAACTCAGGACTCTTTTCCAGGGCCTGCTCCAAACTGATATTTAAATCATCGGGCACCATTTTCGCCAGTTTATCTGCCTCTGCATAGGGTACATCGCGCACACGGGCCACATCTCTCACCACCATTTTTGCGCCAAAAGTGCCAAAAGTAATAATGTTGGCCACACAATCGCGACCATATTTTTCACGGACATATTCAATCACCTCACCCCGCCGTCTCATACAAAAATCGATATCAAAATCCGGGGGTGAGACCCGTTCTGGATTTAAAAATCGTTCAAATAATAAACCAAATCGTAAGGGATCAATATCAGTAATTCCTAAAACATAGGCCACCAGGCAACCCGCTCCCGATCCTCTTCCCGGACCTACCGGGATATCCTGGTCCCTTGCCCATCCCATAAAATCGGCAACGATCAAAAAGTAGTCATTAAAACCAGTCTTGGTAATCACGCTCAATTCATAATCCACCCGCTCACTGAGCTCGCGTACTTTTTCATCGGTATCTTCCCCGCGAAGTTCCTCAGCCAGGTACTCTTTTTCATACCTCCCCTTTAATCCCTCAATACAAAGAAGTTTCAGGTATTTCACATTGTCCACCTCCTTGGTATTAATCTCGGGAGGTAAAGTAAAGACCGGGTAATGATTCTCCCCAAAGGGCAGCTTAAGTTCACACATTTCCGCCACGGCAAATGTATTGGTAATTGACTCAGGAGCCTCTCTAAATAACTCCTCCATCTGCTCCCTCGACTTCAAATAAAACTGTTTCGCATCGTACCGCATCCTATTCTCGTCGTCGATCTTGGAACCGGTCTGTATACAAAGCAGAGCATCATGGGGAGCCCAATCCTCCTCTTTCACATAATGCACATCATTGGATGCGATTACCTTTAAATCGAACTTTTTGGCAAATTTTAATAATACAGGCACAAGTTGAGCCTGTTCTTCAATCCCGTGATTATGGAGTTCAACGAAGTAATTTTCTTTTCCAAAAATATCGATCATCTGCCCCATCGCTTTTTCTGCCTCGTCCTCTTTTCCCCGCAGAATTAATTGGGGCACCCAACCCTGCATGCAACCGGTAAACCCGATCAAGCCTTTCGAATGTTCCGCCAAGGTTTCCAAATCCGTTCGTGGCCGGTAATAAAATCCGTCTACATGGGCATCTGATACGACCTTGGATAGATTTTGATAGCCCTCATAATTCTTCGCCAACATACCGATGTGGTACGATTTATGATTTTCTCTTCCGGGTTTCTCATCGTTCTTATGATCCGTTACCATGTAACCTTCACAACCAACGATTGGTTTAATCCCATGTTTTTCAGCCTGTTTAATAAACGAAATCGTACCAAATAAGTTCCCATGGTCAGTAAGTGCCATGGCGGACTGCCCCAGTTCCTGTGCTCTCCCCATTAAACGATCCATCCGACAACATCCATCCAGCAGACTGAAATCCGAGTGGACATGTAAATGAACAAAATCTTTATCCTTTGTAGCCATTAAATAGTAATTGTTTTCCCCTATCCATCATCCAAGAATGAAATGGTTTCAAGGCAATCTTGCGCACATTTTCAAACCCCTACTTCCTATCAGGATGAAATGGAGAAACATCCAAGTGTTTTTTCATCGCTTTCCGACATAGGAAAAATGCCCATACAATTATCGGGAAGATCAAAAGTTTTAACAGCGGTATATCATCCTGGAATAGAACAAAATCATAAAAGCCGTGGAGCAGGACAGCATACAATAATCCTTTGAGATTCTTTTCAGTTCGGGCGTTCCCCTTGTAATATTTAGATAATCCGATGTAGTATCCCATGATCACCGCAAAAGCTGCATGCATGGGAACAGCAGTAAACATCCGCATAATTGCCACCCCCAATCCCCCTTCCATCACATAAATAACATTTTCAAACGCGGCAAATCCAAGACTGACCATTACCGCATATACAATTCCGTCAAAGGGTTCATTAAAGCTTGGCTTTCGAAAAGCATACAAAACCACCACTAAATATTTCAACAACTCCTCCCCCAGGCCAACCACAAAGAAAGCCATAAAAAAAGACACCAGCATGTCATTATTTTTGTCCGCCAAGTCGAACTTGAATATTTCAAATACCCCTGAATTCCAAAAGCCTGCAGGAAAACAAATTAAGACCCCTAGGATAAAGCACATGACTAAAACACCCACGGGTTCCTTTTCATGCTTATCTTTCCAGTAAATATAAAGTGCAATGGCGAGAGCCGGTGCAAGTGCCATAACAAGGTAAATTAAAGTCATAGTTTAATTCCTTGTTACTTACTAAGTTTTTGAATTGTAGTCAGATCGAGTCGGCGAAATTCCACTTCTGAACCTTCTGCCTGAATGGAAAGTTTTCCCCTCTTCGCAGTGCAGGAATGACCATGGTTTACCAGTTCACTATTTACCCAGACTTTTACTTCATCCCCCAAACACTCAATCTGCATTCGATTCCATTCCCCAACCGGATTTTCGGATCCGTCAGTCAAATTAAGAATTCGTCGGGCTTTTCCCTCGGTAATTCCCCATTTCTCCTTGGCCCCTCTCCTTGTTATCATATTGGGAACTTCAATATTTTGCACGATACACCAAAAATCTCCCGCATGAGTATGGTTCATCTGTACCTCAATTGATTGAGGGTACATTTTGTACAAGTTTCGCAGTTTTGATGCATGGACCAAAACGCCACAGTTTCCGGGTTTACCAGCAAAACGATACTCCGCAATCAATCGATAATTCTCAAACTCCTTTTCGGTCAGCAAATGCCCAAATGGCTTCCCTAGACTCACCAGCATACCATCCCGAACAATAAATGGTTTTGGCAAATCCGGTTTTTTATCACAGGCCGGAATATCCATCGTCCAGCCAGTTAAATCTTTTCCGTTAAAAAGAGATTGAGATTTTTCCCTGGCCCCTAAAACGGAGTATAGAATGACGAAGGGTAGAAAAAAGAAGTAGATGGTTTTCATAGTATTGTAATTGATTTCTATCAAAAAATTTTATCGCTTTTCTGCCAATCAGAAACCACCCACTTCAGACCTTTTTTAACTTCTAGTTAGGTAATTTAAATAACAGAACTCGAACTAACCTAGTTTACTGTCTAAGTGACCCTTATTTTAGTACCTTTTGGAAACTTTTAACGAATTTGTCAAATGGCATGTCAAACTGGTGTATCAATAATAAAAAGAATCATGTGAAGCGATCTAACCGGTTCGTCCCCCAGGTAAACCTTAACAAAAAGAACGATTAAAATATTTTCTGCACAATAACCGCCAAGCAACAATAATAAATGCGGTCAGTGGGATACCGAATATCATGCCTAGAATACCTCCTAAGGCAGTACCCCAGAAAAAGATTGAGACCATAACCACAACGGGATGAAGACCAGTTTGCTGTCCCATTATTTTGGGTGTCAGGTAATAGCTCTCGATTACCTGGACGATCACAAAAGATATACCACACCCAATCAAAACATTCCATTCGCCGGTCTCTGCAATTCCCTCTGGTTGCAAATAAGCAACCAAAAGCGCGGTGATAATTCCGACAATCGATCCAAGATAGGGTACTATATTTAACAAACCAAAGAGTAGTCCTAGAGTAATTCCAAATTTTAATCCGCTAATGCTAAACCCGATTGCATATCCGACCCCCATAAGCAGTCCAATCATAAGTTGTCCACGAAAGAAGGAAACCAGTATACTTACAAATTCCCGGATTAAGAAAAGCACATCCTCTCTTACTGAATCAGAAAGAAAGCTTAATTCCCGGTCTAATTCATCAATTAGATTACGATTGGAGCTAAGAAAATAAAAAAGATAGATAGGAATAACGGCAAGGTAAGTCATTTGGGCAAAGAATCCGAGCAATCCACTCCAAGCTGACTGAATAACAGCCGCCGACTTTTCAGCTATTTCACCACCCTGCTTTTCCATTGTCTCCATCGCACGGTTGTGAATCTCGCTTGCCTTGCGATCCAAGTATTCGATTTGCTCGACTTTTTCTTCAATTGCAAAAAAGACATGCTTTTCCTCCGAATCAAGTAAGCGAAAAGTTTCCCTTTGATCAGTTCCAAGGGTATCATAAATCTCCTGCTCAGGGGGGGGTAAAACCAGAATGCTGTTAGTCTCTTCTCCTACAATTCCTTTCCAGTATTCTTTGAAAGATTCCACCTGCCCGGAAATCGACTCCCAAGTTTCAGGTGGAAGTGAGTCCTTCGCTTTTTCCTCGAGTTGATCTGGCCAATCTGCTGCGGTTCCCAAAAATTCTTTGGTTTGAAAAATTATTTTCCCTCCTAGTAACCAAGTCGCAGAACCAGCCGATGTTATTACTAGTATGTAAAGTAAGAGTATGGAGGAAAAACGACCCAGTTTAATCTTCTCCTCTAAAAAGGTCACGATCGGGCGAAGCAAAATGGCGAGCATACCCGAGATTGCCAATGACCAGATGACCCCGCCAAACAAGTCAAAGGCACGATTCAATATCAAAATGACTGAGGCCAGTAAACATCCCAGTAATAATGCACCGGCAAAACAAGCCACGAACCCTAGAAACTTCCGTTGCCTGTCGGAAAGAATTGGTGAGGCACTTGAACTGTCTTTCATGTATCTTTTCCTTTTGTTTTCTTGCTTGAGCCTTTACTCAAGGATAGACATCAATTGAATGATGTCGAGTTCGTAGTCAAACGAAAGAACTACTCCGTTACGCTTCAACATTATTCCATTATGCTCAATACATACCGAAACATACTATTTTTTTGCTTACTATTGAATTCCTATTCATGGGCAGAAACTCAAAACGCCCCCACCCTGCCCCTCGCTGAAGCAGTGGAAAATGTGTACCCCGCAATTGTTCGAATCGAAGTGGTTTCAGAACAGGGTTCGAGTGGAAGGATGATGAAATCACGGGCAACAGGGAGTGGAGTCATTATTTCCAAGGATGGACGCGTGGTGACTAACCACCATGTGGCGGGCAAAGCAACCAGAATCACCTGCAGGCTACATAACGGCGAGGAAGTTATGGCCGATTTATTAGGTGCAGATCCGATGACTGACCTTGCAGTACTACTTCTAAGAATGGAGGATCGCCCTGCAAATAGTAAACCTCTCACTGTGGCCAATTTTGCAGACTCGGATAAGGTGGAGATTGGAGATGTATGCTTTGCAATGGGAAGCCCGGCAGGACTTTCCCAATCCGTAACCCGTGGCATCGTTTCCAATGTCGCACTCATTTCTCCCAATAAGGGTTCTTTTAGGCTGGATGGAGAGAATGTGGGGGAATTAGTGCGCTGGTTGGGGCATGATGCAGTCATTTTCCCTGGAAACAGCGGGGGACCACTTGTCGATGAAAAGGGATATATTATTGGTATTAACGAAGTCGGAATTGGTAGCTTGGGCGGAGCGATTCCGTCCAACTTAGCACGCACCGTTTCCAAAGAATTAGCCGAGAACGGATTTATTTCCCGTTGTTGGACTGGACTGGAATGTCAACCCGTACTGAATCCCAATGAGAAGGGAATCTTAGTTGCTGGTATTATTGAAGAATCCCCTGCTGAGGATGCCGGATTGAAACCCGGGGATTTAATCAAAACTTACGACGGTCGTACAGTCATGGCTCGAATTGCAGAGGACCTTCCTCTTTTCAATCAATTATCCTATGGAATGAAGGTTGGTAAGAAGTTGAAGATAACGGGGCTTAGGAAAAATAAAAAGATGTCATGGGTACTGACTACGGCCACTCGCGAATCTGCATTTGCCAAAGAAAGAGAATTGAAAAGTTGGGGTATTACCATTCGGGACTTCACCTTAATGTCATCACTTGAAGCACGGCGCTCATCGAAGAAGGGTGCACAGGTTCACTCGGTTGGCCGGGGAGGGCCTTCCAACAGTGCAAAACCTAGCCTAAACCGCGGGGATGTGATCACTGGAATAAACGGAAGTCCGGTAACTGGTATAGCAGATCTGGTTCGCCTATCCAAAAAAATAACCGAAGGGAAAAATGAACCGGTTTCTACTCTGGTCAGTTTTGAACGAGACATGGCCAAGTTGTTAACGGTAGTTAAGATTGGACCGGAAGCGGAAGAAAATCGCCCAGTTCAGGCTTGGAAACCATGGTTAGGGGTATCCACACAAGTATTAACCCGTGAACTTGCTGAAGCCCTTAATATGCCTAAAACAACAAGAGGAGTTAGAATTGCACAAGTCTACCCCAGAACACCTTCCCAAAAAGCTGGCATGCAAGCGGGAGATCTTCTGTTTCGAATTGATGGGCAGATTATCCAAGCTTACCGAACTGAAGATGCAGAAGTTTTTGGAAATATGATCAAAGAATATAAACCTGGCTCACTTGCCCTATTTTCCGGAATGCGCGACGGAAAAAAACTTGACCTTAATGTTACTTTGGAAAAACGCCCGGATCCTTCCAATGAACTACCGGATTATGAAGAAGAGACCTTCGAGTTTACAGTTCGTGAATTATCATTTGGTGACCGAGTAAGCAAAAGGCTCAAGGAAAAGGAACCCGGATTGGTGGTCGAAAATGTGGAACCTGCAGGTTGGGCATCTCTTGCTGGTCTGAGACAGGGCGATTTAGTTCTCAATATTAATGGAGAGAGTATGAGTGAGGTTGATTTGTTCGAAAAGAAAATGAATCAATGGATCAAAAACAAAGAGAAACGAATTATATTCTTTGTGAAAAGAGGCATTCATACCCTGTTTCTTGAACTTGAACCCGATTGGGATAACACGTAAACGGAGTCTGACAAAACTTATATGAAAAAACTCGTACTTTTCACACTCGCTCTTTTTCTTGGAGTTTCATTTCAAGCATTGGGAAAAAAACCGGAAATACTGTGGAGAAAATTGCTCAAGGAAAATGCGAATTGCGTTACCTGGGTTTCAGTAACGGTAAAATTGGAAATTAGTGCGGGGGGAAGAAGCCTTCCTCCCCAAGAACAAAAACTGGAAGCACTCGGAACCATTATTGCAGAGGATGGTCTTACCGTGCTCTCTCTGAATAAAGTCGACCCGACTACCAATATTCTTTCGCGAATACGCACCCCTGGTGCATCCGTGAATGTAAACTACACGGAAGTGATGCTTTTAATGCAGGACGGGACCGAGGTACCCGCCAAGCTTCTATTAAAAGATGTAGACCTCGACCTCGCTTATGTCCTTCCGATTAAGGAGAGAATGGATGAATATAAAGAGGTTATTTTTTCGAAAGTTCCATCCCAAGCAAAACAAAAGGCCGATCCATTAATTTTAGACGAGGTAGTTTCAATTGGAAAGTTAAGACAGACTCTTTATCGACAATCCACCCTTCAACGAGGCTGGGTAAATGCAGTCATACAAAAACCCCGTAAGTACTTTGTAATCGAAAATACTAGCCCAGGTACTCCAGTTTTTGACCAGAGTGGAAAATGGTTGGGAGTAGTGGTATATAAAATGGTCGGTGGCAGACCATCAGAAATTGTCACTTTACCGGCGAGCGATGTCCTTGAAATTGCCCAACAAGTTCGAACAAGGACTCAATAAGTTTTCCTTGCGACTGTTATTAACTTGTAGATATTATGTTATCTCATGAGCATTCAATTCAATCATACATTTAGAAAATTCTACCGGACCGCTTATTTAGTATTTTTCTTTTTGCTTGCTGCATGCTCTGATAAAGAACTTCACCCCGATGATGTTGAATACAGGAGGGATGAGAATGGAACACAAATCCTGTACCAGTTAGGTAGTGAGAAACCTTTCGGGAGCACTAAACGAGCTTTTATTGTCGACCATTACCCAGATGGAAACGATCACTTCAAAATTGGTTTTGTAAATGGGTTAAAGGATGGAAACTTTACTTTCTGGCAAGAAAATGGCTTAGAATTAGTAAGCGGGTCATTCAAAAAAGGGAAACGAAACGGTTTATTTATCGCGTACGGAAAGACCGGAGAATTGGTCTATGAAAAATCGTATAGTAATGGAGAATTAGATGGTACTTTCAAACTGTATTATCCTAGTTCTCCGAGTGATGTAAATCGTTACCTCGATCAATTAAACGATAAAGGAATGGATCCTGGTGAATTGGAAGTAACCAATCATCTTCGTCTCGATGCTTCTTTCTCAGATGGTAAACCAGTCGGTCCATACCGCTCCTATTTCCACCCTAGAGGTAAAATACTAACTTTAGATGAACTCCTTCGGGAAGAAGGTAGTTTTAATGAAAATGGCGTGCTTTCAGCGGAACAATACACCTACTATCCACAAACTCATGCTTTAATTGTCAACATGCCCGATAATAAAAGATTGGATACCGTTCACCCCGCTAGTTCAGACGGGTTTTCACGAGCAATTGATGAAGCAGCAAAAAAGATATTGGAGATTCCTTCCTACCGAAACCCAAATAATGCACCGGCTTTAGTTTGTGCAATTGACGAAAGAGGAAATGAAATTACTCCCATTTGGTCCTCACATATTCAGGCAATCGCCATCCGAAATATGGACGGCTTCCTTCTTAATGCTCGCTTCAACGCAACATACGAAGATTTTGTCTTTGATGCGATGAATTTGGCGAATGAAACCTTGCTTGCCATTGACACTACTTTAGATCCTGAGATGTTATCTCAATTCGAAAAACAGGGAGCAGCAGTTGAGATTGTGGGGTTGGATTCAAGGGGTGTTATTATTGACATTCTGTGGTCTAGCAAACAATCCAATGATATCATTCCTCTCGACGAAAGAATTGATCGGAAAAGAACGAAGTTAAAGAGAATGTGGCAGAAAGGCATGGCCAGCGAAGCAAATTGGCTCCTTTCCAATGGTTCCCAAATTACCATTAAAAACGAGAACTCAACTTTCAATTCAAACCCATTTTTACGGTAAGAATTTAGTTCTTAGGCAAAGCATCAAATGGGTTTCCCGGTAAGGGAACATTTTCAAAGGGATTGGATTCCTTCCCCGCTGGGGCAGGAACATTATCGAATGGGTTATTACTCAAGGGCGATTTAGGTTGTTGCTTACTATTGCCCGTCTCATCAAACGGATTACTCGAAGGTAAACTTGGTGAATCAAAGGGGTTAAAAGGGCTGGAGTTAGGCACTTGATCAAATGGGTTGGCTTGAGGTGCCGGAACCGCTTGATCAAATGGATTGGCTTGGGGTGCCGGGAACGCTTGGTCAAATGGATTAACCGAGGGACGAACTGATTGTGAATTAATTACACCGACAGGAATTGTTTTGCCTTCATAAAAAGGTACAAATACATCCTCTATTTCTTGTTCTATAAATCGCTCGATTCGGGGACGGTGGTCATAACTCCAAACGATACGAACTGGCTCATTCACATCAAACTTATCAAAGAATGCCAAGGTGGTCGGATTATACCCACCACCAGATTCAGGCATACCACCAACCCATTTTGGATAAAACCGCCAGGGTAAAAAACTATCCTCACTTTCAACATCAATCCATCTGTCTCCTTTTTGAACAAGAATGCCGTTCATAACCCCATTTCTTTTAAATGGATTGATGATTTTGATTGCACGAACTCTTAGATGACCATCCCAAAACCAATCCAATCGTACCCGGTTTCCGACCACGAGTTCTTTAAAAACACCAAGCGTCTTTAAATCAAAACCGCCCCCTCGAGCAGGCGAACCTCCCTGCCACGGTGCAAGATAACGTTCGAGCAAACCTTGATCCTCCTTAACCTCGATCCAAGCATCTCCTTTGGCATTTAGAATCCCCTTTAAATTTCCTGCCTTTTTAATCATGAAATCTTCTCCCCATAAAGAGAGAGAAAAAAGGAAGAAAACGATTGGAAGAAACTTCATAAGACTAGTTTCATACTAGAAAAAAATTAAAAATCGTCAATAGACGTAACGATAATAAACTTCGAGCATCAAGGTGCAAAGAGTAGTACGATAGACTTCTGCATCCTGTCCACCCTGACTTGAAGTCTTTCCCCCACCCTCTTTAGGCCAACTTCCGTCTGCGAGTTGAGAATTGAGCAACATGGGTTCCATCTTTCGATTCCAGGCAGTCCAATAGGCTCCCCCATAATTAAAAAGGGCCTGGGCATCATAATACCAGGAATATAAATTTGCATCCGCACTCGTATAATCCATTGCCAAGTTATTCTTCAAGATATGTTCCATTGCCTTTTTTAAAGTTGCCCTCTTTTCCTCTTCGGAAGGATGCCCATGCTTCCATGATTGAAGACCAAGCGAACCCACTCCGGTTAGCTTGTGTTTTATACTCTTTGCATCGGATGCCTTACGATACCCAAACCCTCCATTTTCAGAGGAATAGACCCGATAAAAATTTTTGACCGAAGCTTCCAATGCAGGTTCAATACCAGGGAAAATTGCTCCCGTATTATACGCCGCCTTCAGGGCCTGGAATTGCCAACCACTCACGGATGTATCGCTCGATTGTTTTTCATTTTTTCCAAAATCTACGAATCGTAGATTATCCACACCGGGCCTTTCTTCCATGTAGACCCATCCGCCATCCTGTTTTTGTCCGGCGACAATTCGATGGATTGCTTTTTGCAAGATCGGGAGTATGAAATCCTTCTCAGTCATGCCATAAGCTTCCGCAAGGGCGTAGGTTGCAATGCCATGCGCGTAGGCGGATCCGTGTTTATTGTTGGTAATGTAAAGCCAGCCATCCTTTTCATCACCAAGTTCAACAAGATACTTGATCCCCTTCGCTACCGCCTCCCCATATTCGGGAGAGTCAGTCAGTTCACAATGTCCCAAATAACAAAGAAGGGCAAATCCAGTCATCGCTCCTTTCGCATTATTCCCCCAAGACCCGTCTGCATTTTGATCCTGATTCAACCAGTTCAGTGCCTTAATCACAGAAGTTTCAACCCGATCCGGATTCTTCACTCCTCCCCGGGCAAGTCTTGCCACCCGACCCACTTTATCGCATCGCCCGCTCATTGACTTCGGTACGGAAACTCCCAGTGAGTTTACCGCAGCCCGTAGATTAGTTATTTTGTCTCCTTTCGCTTTGGAAATAATTTCATTGGGGTCTTCCGCTCCGTTAAACACAGTCGAATCAAATGCAAGGGCATCATCTTCATTTTCTTCGAAAATCAAAGCATTTGGATCACCAATATCTTGATTCTCTTCATCCATTCCAATCCGGGAGAGAAGTAAATCTTTTGAGTCGACCAATCCTTGATCGAACTCACCCGGTTCTATGTTCTCCTCCATATTTTGAGAAGATATTTTGGTCTGATCAGAAACACCGTCATCTGCTCCTGCAATTGCCGGATTAAAAACCTGTGCTTCACGCATGGCATTTTGATTGTCCTCGTTCGCACCTCCAAGTGAGTCCACACCCTCCCCTCGTCCACTGCTGCCTAAACGGGCACGTTCACCGCCGGATTCCACATCCGTACGCTCACTTTGGGGAACGGTGGAACCCTCCGTTTCGTTTCCTGCCACTTGACCCGCTTTGGCGATAGTTGTCTGGCGAGACTCAGAAGGAGAAATCAGAAGAAAAAGAAAAGCTCCCAAACTGAGAAGAAGTAAACAATAGGACATTCCTAAGTTGAGCCAGGGAATCGGGCCAGTACCCTGAGGTTTTTTTTTCTTCTCCTCAAAAAAAGCAAGATGGCACAGAATCCCGGTACCAAGACCAGTGAAGACTAGAACAGAAGAGAGAATCAAGTTCCCGGCAATGAGATTACCGATTAACGCCAACCCAAGGGTCGAAGAAAGAACAAGAGAAAGTATGGTCTTGGTACTCATACCAAACTTCTCCTAGTAAAAAATGTATGCTCCCTTTTTATAGGAGAAGTAAAAAGGAGAGCTCAGAGATTGTGAAGATCAATCAGCCGATGCATATTTATTTTTACAACCCTTGCAGCAAAACGCGACTGTCTTACCATTAGCACTCTTCGCAGTTATTGATGGGTTTGCCTTGCGATCCTTTTTGATGGGACACATTTCGTTCAAAGAAGAAGTGCTGGAAGAATTACCGCTTAGTTTTGCATTATAGCGACCATCTTCCTGTCCTCCGCCGTATTTCCCAAGATCCAAACCAATTTTACGGGATGCTTCCATGATCAAATTCATGTAATAAGCGGGATCACCTTCCGAATTTACATGATATTCGTCACTGAATACAATCCCATCACGGTTGCGAATATTGTCACCATTTTCCTGCCAGTAGTACGGCTTCAAGTTTTCACCTGCACCGGAAAGATAACCATCTCCACGCCAGGCGTTTTCCACAAATTCCTTAAATGATTTGGCAAAAGTCTTCCCTCGGTCGACTTGGAACATGATTCCTCGGTACAGTCCACCGTATCCGTTTAACCCTTTTTTAAGATCATTCAAATCGTCCATGTAGTGATCTTCTGGTTTACGATTGAAATTGGGAAGGTGATATGCGGGTTGGGCTTCATCTTGGAAGACAAGTGCTAACACATTTTCTTTCTTTGCCGCATCTGCAAAGAATTTAAGTGTGCGTTCTCCTTCACCATCAACCACGAGTACGCGGCGATTGTAAAGATCTTCGTCGTTCTTGTAATAAGGAAGTAAGGCATTTTTAAGAAGAGTATCTTTCATCTCATCTAGTGCCTTTCTTGTGCTTAGAATTGAGCCACTTCCATCCACATGCATCATAATGTAAAGATTTCCATCTTTGGGAAGGTGATCGTAATCCCAATCGTCGCGTCCAACTCCGTCGCCATCGTTAATACCGATTCCAACCCCGACGCCGACATCTGCAACTCCCAATCCGAGAGGATGAGTGACCCTACCTGAAACCAGACCGGCTGCTGCACCGGCTCCGGCACCTCCAACCAATCCGGCCACTCCACCCGCGACTCCGGGTGCAACTGCAAGGGCTGGCCCCCCCATTTCACCAGGGTTGCTGGCCGGGTTTGTGGGACTAGTCATCGCAGAGATTTCCTCTCCGTCAGTAAATCCATCGCCATCACTGTCCGAATTCGATGGGTCCAGACCGTAAAGAGCTTCTAGTGAGGCGGGGACTCCGTCCTGATCACTGTCAGCACCGGGAGCAGGTGTACCCGGTTTACTACGGGGATCACGCGGATTGGACATTCCTTTGACCTCATCCGCATCACTTACCCCATCCTTATCCGTATCATTGGATTGAGGGTTCGTCCGAAAAGTAGATTCCATTGCATCCGAAATTCCATCGTTATCTGAATCAGGACCTTCCGGTTGACTGGGTGCAGCGGGCGTGTAGGTTCCGATTCCTCCCAATGCGGGAACTGCTTCACCATTCATTACCGCCTGCCCAATTCCTGCTCCAAGCCCAGCAAATCCAGCTGCAGCTCCCACGGCTGGACTTCCAATTCCTGCCCCTACACCCTGTGAAGGAAAGTTGTATGCAAAAACCTCAGACCCTTTCCCTACTCCAGGCATCGAGCCCTTTCCAAAACCGGCACCATTTTTATCAAATTCTCCCACGGCACCCAGTTCTTCATCATTAAAATTTCCGCGGCGAGCATCGGGAACAAAATTTCCCACATCAACCCGATCATTTCCGCCCCGGTCCAATCCGATATCCTGTCGATCCAATCGGGCCACTAAGTCATCGTCATTATCATCGTTGATAATAAGTTCATTGTCGTCTAATCTAGCTAATCTACGATCTAGCAAGCCGACATCAACATCGTCTTCAATCACAGTGCGATTTCGGCCACCATGTATTCGACCGTTCCCACCATTTCCTCCGACTACCCTTCCGTTACCTAAGTCATTCCCTGCGAGTCGGAGATGGCGATCATCGTTGTCCACATAAACGATATCATCATCGTCGTCACCAATCACAGCGGTTATTCTTTTATCATCCAATATCACACCATCAAGTCGGTCATTATAAGCGACATTTGCACCAGCAATAAAGCCACCTGCGTTAACCGTAACAAATCGCTCCACTGAATCTGATACCTCTCCAGACTTAGGATCTTTGACAGTGTAAATAACTTTGTATTGCCCAGGAGTAGAAACATCAACGAAAGAGACTGTTTCGACAAATGCGGTTAGATCTTCATCTCCATCAATCGCCGTGTACCCAGGGTCTACCCAAAGTTTGCCGATCGGCCAAGGTATGCTAGTGCCTCCAGTTAAGGTAATGACAGAAGATTCTATCTCTGCTCCCTCAGAAGCACCAACGACTTCGCCCTCTTCGGTAATAGTTTCGTTTACTACGACCTGTGGGTCTTGTTGGGATCCCCAATAGAGAAGGGCTCCAAATCCTAATGCCAAAGCATAACCTGCCGCTAAGCTGGATAATGCAATGGTTCTATGCTTTGGATTGAGTTCCCGTTCTTCAGACTGCGACTCGTCTACCGCAGTCTCTTCAATCGTCGAATCCGTCGCTTCCTCGTTCTTCTCTTCCTTCTTCATTTTTGGTACTTTCTTTAGTGGTTTGTACTGAAAGGTTTTTATACTGATTAAATGCTAAGTGAGCCATAACGATTTGACCGAGTATAATTGCGAAGCCAAATAGCAGAAAAAACGGGCTGGAAAGTAAACTCGTCTGAACCAAACCCAAAAGGACACAACCCAGTAAAAATGTGCCCAAAATAAGAGAAATAAGGAGTTCTTTCGACATAAATATTATAATTCGAGCAGTTGGTAGCTTAGGCAAGATAAAAGAGCAGTCATTTTAAACATTACGAAAAAGAAATAGTAATGCGGACCGAATAAGATCGTTCGGAAACTGTACTGGTAAGAGTAGATCCATTTTAATAGTTCTGCCAGTAGTAACCAAATTTGGACAAATAATCGGAATTACTCTAAAATTTGATTTCTTACCAAAAATTTCTGATTCTTACCCGGCCAAATTGAAGAAAAACATTCTGTTCATTGCACTTTCCAAGGAACATTGTCCGAGCGCAGAACGAGGGGAAGTTCAGCAATGGGAATCCAGTTATAATCTAATTTTCTTAAAACTGCTTCGTCTCGAATTTTATTAAAAATCGCAAAATTTTCTGAATCGGAAAATACAAAGAGGTTCAAAAAGAAATTTTGACGAACTAAACGGGGGGCATCTCCAACCGAGGAGAGAAACAAATCCAATGCATCATCATTCATCGGATCGACTCCCCTGCTTGGATCGACTTTTACCTGGAATCGCTTGTCGGGAGTTTGATTCCATACCAATCCATCTTCATTCTTTTCAACCGAACCGATCCCCAGCGAAATCATCGGATACATTTTACCATGTGCCACAATAACAGGGAGTGGCTTTTTACGCGTGTCTTTTTGTTGAGGAAGGCTGACCTTACGATAGGGCTTTTTTTTCAACTCTTTACTTAATTCCTGGTGGGCAAGAATCGTTTCCAAACGACTTAATTCTTCCTCCATACTTAAACGTTCTTTTTCAATTGTTACTTCGCTATCCTCGAGTTCATCAAGTTTTACTTGTTCACGCTGCATTAATTTTTCAAGGGCGAAAGAATCGCTATTTAAATCGTCTAAATTATCCTTTATCTCTTCAATTTCCTCTCGTTTGGAATAAGAATCATCTTCCAAGTCTTCTAAAATCTCAATGTTTTCATCGATGAGGTCGAGTAATGAATTTTGTAACTGCTCACGTTCCCTGATAAGTTCAGATTGATTGTCATCGGTCTGAACTAATTTATCGTACAATTCGACGCTTTTTTTGTTCACACTGAGAGCAAGTAAGAGAGCAATTAAAATAATCCCTCCAAATGTATTGCACAAAGTATCGAGCAACATATCCAAGCTTCCACCCTCTTCTTCTTCGCGTGCCATTAGTTGAACATCAAATTAAAAATTGGTGAGTTCTGAAAGTTCATGGATTAGGAAAAAACTCAACAAATGGATCAGCAATCTTGTCAGTAAACAAGACAGCTGCCTCTTCATGGATTGGCTCGAATCCGTATTTGTACCCGAGCATACGGGTCAGATTATTTTTAGGGTCACATAGTAAATCAAATAAATTCTTTTCAATCGTCCCATTTCTACCTGGTACATTGGTAATGGTTAACTGACATGCCGAAGGACGAAAGAAATAAACAAAGAAATTTTTATTCTTATCATAGGAAGTCAGGGCTCCACCAAGTTTTTGATAATAGTTGGCCGAGTTCACTGGTATCGTTCTTTGCCCCCCATTAAAAATTCCTATTGTAAATTCGGATGATCCTAGAATTACCAGGACCGGCTTTTCTCCCTGATTATTTTCTTTAGGGATTACCCGGACTTCATTTTCAACTTGTGATTCTAACTGCTCGACCTGTGAATTAAGGTTGGAATCAAGCTCCTGTAATTCAAGTTCGGAGAGGTTTTTTAAAGACCGTAATACCCGGGCATTAATTTTATCTTCCAGTCCCTTCTTCTCCTCATTTAGTTCATTTTTTTGAACCCTTGCCAGGTCCATAAGTAATTCTAAACTTTCAATCTTATCTTTTGTTTCTTTCGAATCATTTGAATCTTCAATCCCAAGCTTTTTTTTAAAAACTTGAAGTTCTAAATTAAGTTTTCTCAATTCCTCCGACAGTTGTTCAATTTCGCTATTCTTCTTCTCTCTTTTGACTAAAAATTCTTTTTTCTCTTCGCTTATTTCTTGGTGCAATGCTGCAATCTCTTCGATTACTTGAGTCGCATTAAACTCGCTTGCCACCACAATTGTGGCGTTCCCTCCCCCCTCATTTGCTCCCACAATTAATTCAACAGGAGCAGTATTATTACCCGGACTATCGCCTTCATTTTCTCGCTTTGGGTTGACCTGAAGAGCAAGGATAAGAGCGATTAAAACTAGGATACCAATCACAGCAGTTATAATATCCTGAAAGGCAAAGAAACTAACCCTCTGCTCGCTATTTCGACTACTTCTCCCCATCTTGACTTACTGTAGGTGAAAGCTTGCTACGATCAAATTGATTTACGAACGAGTTCTTCCCGTTTTTTCAAGCTTAAGTTTTGCTAAAACATAAGTTTGGCAATACTCATTGCACTCGTCCAAGAGTAAAAATTCTTGCCGTTTTCGAAAGGTCATTACCATTTGCACAACAATCGAGCCTACCAATCCAAGTAGGGTAGTATCAAACGCTGTGGATAGACCCCCGGTCACATCAGTCAATGAATTCTTCAATTTGTCAACATCGTCAGCGAGCTGTATGGTCACTCCAAATTCTCCAATCGCAGACCCCAATCCAAGAACTGTACCAATAAAGCCGAGAACTGGAATCGCCCAATTAAATCCGTTGATTAAACTGTAACTGGCTGAGACTTGATCTTCATCAATTGAAGCCTGTGCATTGGTCAAACTTGCGACCTCACTAATTTCTCCGATGTTCTGCAAATTCGATAAGGCGACATCAATTCGGTTTAAAAGCAAAAAGTGCTTCGGGTCATCAACCTGACCACGAATTCGTAACAACGCATCTCGGGCAGTCGCATTATTAAGAAAAAAGTTGGGGTCCTGGGGGATCAGATTGAGAGCCAGAATTTTCTTTTGAAAACTCACTTTCCTACCCTTTACAAACAGAATCGCAAGAGCCCAGAAAAAAAGCATGGTGATTCCCGCACCCATTAAATACCCCCCGAGTCCTCGATTTATAAATTTATCAGATAATGCTATATGCAAGGGAATGTCCCTCACTTGTTCCTCTTGCGTACCATCTTCCAGTGTTACCATTTCCGAGTTCTGTTCTTTCCACTCGGCGGCAGTACCAGAATCTCCAATCACAAACTCCAATACTAAAAAAAAGAGTGTTGATAATATGAGCCCCACTAAAAAAGTGAAAAATGCATTTGTATCGGTATATCTACCGCCACTAAATCCAATTTTGTTCTCAATATCTTGCGTCGACCAACTTAACTCAGGTTCATCAAATCCTACTCCTCCGTCCATTTATTTTTTTCCTTTCACACGATTAAATAAGGCATTTTGAAAATTAATTCTCTTCTCCTTCACTCTTTACGATCGTACCACAGGCTAAATCATGCAGACCCTGTCTGCGAGGAGTCAAAAATACAATAAAGGGTAAAATAATAGTCAGGGAGATCAAAATTTTAAGGACTGCTCGTAAGGAAGAAACACCAAATCCTGGAATTTCATCATCCGCCAATCGTACCACTTTAATTTTGCTTATTCTTTTTCCAATAAATCCGCCCGCTTGAGAAGATTCTCCCAGTCCATAATAAAGCCAACCTAATAAGAAGTAAGCACATACACCGGCAAGATACAGAGTATTATCGAAATCTGAAAATGCACCGGCAGTACCAATTAAAATAACCACTACCAATAGTAAAATAGCACTATCCACAATCCCCGCAATCGCCCGTGCTCCATGCGGGGCAATGTTTTCAATTTCCATGCTGGGCTTATCCGGAGTTACCTCATCTTCGCCCGCTTCCTTTTCTGCAGACTGATCGGAATCCATCAACACTGTGTTCGATTGCTTCGCGGAAGAAAGAGATGGACTGGATGGGACAGACTGTACGGGAGGAGGGAAAGCAGCAGGAGCAGCAGGTACTGGGGGCGGCTTAGGGGGAGGAGGTGCAGCAGAACCCAATGAACTTAGATCATCTGCAACTCCAGGTATTCTTGATAAAGGAACCCATTCTGAAACTCCTTCAAACCAAACTAAATCGCTGAATCTTAAATTACCCGCTTTTAAATAATCTTTTAATTCTTTTAATAAATATGGGCCAAATTGAGTCCCGGATCGATTAATATGAATTTCAGTTGCTGGACCTGGTTTGGGCACTTCAATTACTTTTTCAACCGGTTCAGGTTTCGGTTCAGGTTCAGGTAATTCGACGGTCTCCTCTTCTTCTTTCTTCACTTCTTCCTCCTCAGGCTCATCTTCAAATACCTGATCTAAATTCTGTTCTGGAAGAAGTCCTTTTTCATATTGGTCAATAAAATCGGATACGGTGAGCCAATCCTTTCCTAATTTAACTTTATGAATAGTGCTGATCTCCTTCATGCGAAGAAGGTCAATAATTTCCAAAGCCGTGAAGGGACCCGAGATTTGTCCTCTTTTTGAAAGTGAATATTTTTCTTGGTAAGACATACTCAATTTGAAAAATCAACTGGCAGGAAATCCTCCACTCCTCCAAATTTTCCATTCGTCACATTCGCTTTCGAATAATTTTGTGCCAGTATTGCTCCAATATTGGGGTTGGTTCCAACTAAGGGACTGTATGAAATAAAGGAAGCCCGTGCCCCCTTGGTTAATTCAAAAGAACCATTAACTTGAGAAATACCCCAATACAAAGCTGGCTTACTTCCGGTAAATCGGGCCTTCTTTTCAATATCAACATGTCCAATATAAGAAAAATTTACTTTTTGTAAGGATTGTAAAACCCCAAGTGTAAATTTTGCTTCGGGAAAATAATCTCGCTTACCCACTACACGGTAATACTGTGCCAAACTTTGGGAAAGGGATTCGTTCGCTTTCTTATCCATCCAATCTGTCGGTCGGATTTTTATTTTTACCTGACTTACAAGAGCATCATAGTCTTTCAATAGTTGATTGCTCAGAGCAACTCCCCAAGAGGCAGGCTTTTTTTTCATCAAATCAACTATCTCACGATGGAGATATGCCTTGAGCAGGGGGGAAATTGATTGTTCGGCAATCACAACCTCAAGCATTTCCATCAAAGGTCCGGCAACACTTTTTGTATTAGGGTCTAGTCTGCGTTCGATTTGTTGCTGCAAAAAAGTAGATTCAGGAGTCAATTCGCCCCCCTCAACTGCAAGCCCCTTCATTCCTCCGCCAAAAATGGTGGTTTGAAATTCTCGGCCCTCCACCTTTCCATTCCAATGAAATTCGCCTACTTGCACATTAGTTTTGATCGGGTTGGCAATAGGCTGTCCTTGTTCATCAAATTTTTGTGCCACTTCCTCCTCCTTCACCGGACCATAGGAGTACAAGGACATCATCTGCTTTTTTTGGGTTGAATAAACCCCGGATGCACCGGATTGAAATGGAGTACATTCCACTAATTGATAGCTCCAAATAGAGCGAAGATCGGGGCGGGAAAGAAGGGCCATAATATGATCGTATTCTGTTCGAGATTCATCGGGCTGGAGTGTAATCTTACCCGATTCCACTTTTTCCCATATCTCGGCAGGTCCCTCTATAAAGAGACGGCTTCTTAACTCACCGTTTTCATTTGAAAATTTCTTTCGATGAGAAAGTACAGTACGGACCAGGGAAGCTTTTGTTTTTTCAAATGCATCATTTTGCAAAAGTTTTTCCAAAGCAAAAAAATACTCGTCCAAGTTTTGAGCTTTCCCTAAATCTCCCTCCACTTCTCCTAATTGGCCCAACGCTCCGACTGATTCCTTTTGTGCCTTCACTAATTCTTTAAATTCTCTGCCCTGTGCGCTAGACATTCGCTCCTGATCGGTTGAACTGCCGTTCAATTCCGTAATCTTACTCAATGAGTCTGACATTTGCCTGAGGAAAGCAAGTTTCTCATCCCGAGATTGGGCTTTTTTACTTTTCCCCAGTAATTGGTCGGCTTGATTGAGCAACTGATCGTAAGACGAACCGGACTTATTTTCCACTTCTTTAGAATAACCCTTCCAAGTTTGCTTAAGTTGTCGAATCGCATCCCTGACCTCACGATAATCATTGGGGTCAATCGCATCTGATCCGGAAAAACCACGGGTTTCTTCATCCAATTCCTCGAGGTATTTTTCCTGAGCAAGAATGCCATGATCCGCCTTTCCGGAATCCCGGAAGGCTTTCCATGCTTGTAGCACTTTTGCATCAAAGTTTAAAACCTCCTTCTTTAAATTATTAAACCGATCTCCTTTTCGATCATTTGTATCCTCGATCCGAGCCAAAAATGCGGCAATCTCCTGTAATTTGTCCAAGACTAATTTGTTGTCCTGAAAACGATAATAATCGACCTCGTTTAGGGGTAAATCTTCTCCTTTATCATTCTTTCGAATTCGTGGTGCACTCTCAAATAATTCTAAAAATCTTTTGGCATCCCGAATCTGAAAATTTGGATCATTATCAAGATCTTCAAGGATTTTGCCACACATCGAGGCAACCACATTACCCCTTCTCCGTTCAATATCCTCCTTTTTTAAAATAGGTAAAAGACTTTTATCCTGAGTATTGAGCAAAAATTCGTCCTGACTTTCTGAAACTAAATTTGCACCCGCATCTCGAAAAACTTTCTCCACTGCTTGATCCACAAACTTGCGAACCTTGACATCCTCTAGATAATCAGGGTAATTCCCTACAAAGGCAGATAACTTCTCCCACTGTTGTGTGGGATTGGGCACCTCCAAAACCGCTTCTGCAGCGGAGCGGGCATCCCAAAAACCTTTCAACCACCAAAGTCCTGCCACTGCACCAATCGCAACTAAAACGAACGCAAAAACACCCGCCATCCAGATTCTCTTAGTCCGGCCACGAAGGCGAAGAATACGGTTTTTCACATGGGACTCTGCTTTTTGCAGGTCCATCATAATCTCTGCAGAGAGCGATTTACCAAGGTCTTGAAATTCCTGACGAAATTTGCGCAATTCGTTTTGTTCCTCCAGGTAAACCTCCAACGTTTTTCCTCCCTGACTGTCCACCTGATGCATTTCAGCAAGGCGGTTCTTAAAACGAGAGATCATGCCCTCGAGTTCACGCTCTGATTTCGCGTCCTCCGCTAATTCTTCAGACCATTCCTTGTATTCGTTGTATACATTGATGTCATCCTCAGCTAATTCATTTTCCAGGTTATGCTCCTGGGCCAAATTAAAAAATTCTCCGATTAAAGCAAGGGATCCCTTCCAGTCATCCGCAGCTCTGTAGGAAGCAATCTCGACCAAAATTTGCTCCAATCGTACCTTTGCATTTCTTCGCTCCACTCCTTCTCGAACTGCAATTGCATTTTCCCATTCATCTCCTTTGGGTTGCACCACCCAATCGGTATCCTCAATATCAATCATCAGATCAAGAAACTCTGCTTCTCGACCCGCTGTGATTAACTGCGTTAATTCCTTAATTTTATCCTCTAGGATCTTTACACTTAATTGACCGAAATGTCTCTTGGCAGCACCATGATCTGGATTTGCTTTCAAGATCATCTTTAACACCTTAAAAGTTTTTTCCTGGTCCCGGCTTCGTGCCGCAGTACGATATTCACGAAAAAGTGGGCTGTCCTCTGTGATTTCCTTATCGTATAATCCATTGAGCAAATCCACATGCTCATCTGCCCATGTGGGTCCGACATAAAGTCCCTTCTCTTCACATTCTTTTTTCCATTTACCATCATTGGCAAAGGAAAGTTTTTCCATAAGTGTAAGTACATCTGGTGATTGTTCCGCAAGTTCACGGGCAGCAAAGTCTTTACCGGAACGAATCAGAGTTACGCAGTGCTCTAATCTTTCATCAATTTGAGTTCGAAATTTCGCATATTCCTTCGCCAGTGCATGAAATACTGGATCGGTAGTTCCATCCTCACGAAGAGCTTTTTCGATGCGATCAATTAAACGGTCAATATTCACAGGTCTAAATTATTGTTTCGTGTTGGGTTTTAGTAAAGTTGATTCCCTATAAAAGTTAAAACTTGGACGGAGGAGCAAGCCGTAAAAAATCGGATTGCTTTACATATTGTCCATTTGAGGTCCTTTTATAGACTGCCAGTGTCCAGGGGATTTCTGATATAATTCTTTTAATTCGTTCCGCAGAGTCCAAGGGAAGCGAATTAATAATATCTTCCTGCTTGGCTAAAATCTCCTGATTAATCGAAGCAAAATTTTGAACCCAAAATTGATATTGCCTAATCTCCGATTCCTTTTCCTTGTAGATTATATTTTTGCCTAAGTCTGAAATTGTCGAAAGAGCCAGACCCAAAGTTTCAAAAGTAAGCTTCGTGGGAGGAATCAATTCTCTTTGCTGATTCTGATAATTTTTGTAGTACCGGTCAAAAGCTTCTTTTAACTGCGGACTCGATAACCCACGAATTTCTTTATTGATCGACCCGAGTGGATTCTCAACGGAGGGCGAGGCAAGTTTAGAACGGATACCCTGCAGGTTTTTCAATAATTCGCCCTCGTTTATTCCCAATGTTCTTTCTGTGCGAAGAATTAAGGTCAAAAAGTCAAAAAGCAATTTCATATCTTTCAATGCCTTGTCCGCTTTATAATTAAAGTCTTTTTGTATGCTGTCCGAGATGTATTGGTCCACCACTTCGCCTAATTGGGTCCAGTACAAAGAAAAAAGGGCAGGGTCAGAAAGTAATTCTGCATTATTATAAGCGAGGTCTAGTTCTCCTTTTAAATTGTTAAATCGAACCTCATCCCAGGAATAAAAACTTTGCTGAATCAATAAAAGGGGTAATTTGTAAGCAAAGGAGGAAAAGGGGGTACCAGGCTGAAAGGTAAGCAAATTAGGGTACTCACTTCCATAAGTTACTAAATTTTTATAAACTTCAGGGTTCGGAAATGCACTGCCCAACTGACTTAATTTCTCTTCACACCTCTGCCTTTCTGTAAGAAAATCTTCTGAAATCCCACGAAAGTAATCTAAGTCCAGTTCAACCTGTGCATCCAAGGGACGGGATGGGTTTAATTGAACTAGTGCAGTCGGTAATCCCGCTAATTTCATCGTTGTAGAATCGATAAAATCACGCCAGACAGGTTCGTTAAAGAAAACCTTTGAGGCATGAGGGGAATTGGGCAGAACTGAATAAGTAAGGTGTAATTTATTCTCCCCCTCCGATAAAAATTGAAACATTCCATCGCGCAACAACTCGTAAGAAACGGATAACGCTTTTCGAGTCAGGTCATAATCCTGACCCACGTCTGAAAGGTCTGTCAGGTTGGCGTGTTGATGAGATAATAAAAACAAATCAATACATCCACCTGCGGAAGAAAGCAGGGGCAATCGAATAAGCTTTCCATTGTTTAATGAATTCCAAGCGTGATTAGAGCCATATGAAATTTCAATGCTTTTTCCTTCCGTTATTTCAAAATCAAAGGAATAACTCTGCCCGGACTTAAAAGATATGTTGGCAATTTTGACTGGGTCTAAAGGGTGCTGGCTCAATTTATATTCATAGCTGAATTCCTCGACAAGAGACTCTTTCTCAAACTGATTATTGGTAAATAATGAACCTTTCTGGTAGTCCGTCATCCAGGCAACTGGATTAGTCGATTTCTTCGCTAACTCGCGAAATAAAGAAAGCAAAATATCGGCCGTTTCGGAATCGTTATAAACGAATGACTTTTTAGAATTATCAATTCTCCATTTTCCATTATTTTCCACTCCCGGTATCCAAAAGAGGAATTTTTTTTCTGAGAGTAAAGAACTGGGAGATAAAATAAGTTCTTCAGCCGATGGACGAATTTTCTCTTCCGGAAACTCAAAATCAAGAAAAGTAATTTCCTCACCATCCTCGCTTAAGCGAATATTTAAATCGATTCCCTCTTCTCCTTTTTCAAGAAAGTCAAAGAGGTCTTTCATTTTTGCACTCTCGTCTTCTTTGAAGGTGTAGGCTTTTCGACTAGTACCATTTACTGGCAATTGAATCCTCATTTGTTCGGGTTCAAAATAAGCGGAACCTTTTCCTCTTACTTGCTCAAGTACCATTGGCTTTCCCCTCTGCTTGGCAGTGTTGGCAAGATTTGAATCATCAATCTTTTTATCGTCCGGTAATTCAAAGGGTTCGATGTGAACGACCCGCGATCCCTCAAGCCTAAGAGTAAGGGGCGTTTTTTGCCCCGACTGTAAAAGTTTGTTTAACTTTCTGAGCCTGTTTGCTTCGTTGCCTTGGGCACGACGTAAGTCAAAGGAAAAAGTTTCGTCTCCCACCACGAAGGAGACCTGATCCCCCTCTTCAGAAATGGCAATTGTTTCCTCCTCATTAAAAGATATTTGCTGGGCTCGACCACGATCCTCGGGTGCAGGAGCCATAGAAAGTTCATCAAAAACAATCTCTCCCTCCCTTTCTGTAAGCACTACTTTTAATTCATCCCCCTCCTGACTTTTCTCCAAAGTTTCTTCAAAACGGTCAAATTGGTCGTCACTAATATTAATCTGGAAAGGTTCATCGGTTCCCACATCAACACTAACCCAGCGTAAATAGGGGTGCTTTTGGGCAATTTTTAAATATTCAATTTGATCCAATTGAGCAAATGCACCGGGAACGACAAAATTTACAGTTGAAAGATTATCCCCTTCATCTTGTTCTTGCACTACGCTATTTACTTGATTTACAGGGGGTTCCTCTTTTTTAAACCAATCTCCAAGGTTGTACGCCAATCCAACAATTAATGCACCCAGCAAGCACAATGCGGTCGAAATAACAGCTAATTGCAATAGCCAGGGTCTTTTCTTTTTTTCTTTTTTGGTGGAAGCCTCCTGAGCCTTAACGGTCGACCCACTCGGAGCGGTGCTCAAGTATCCTGAATTTGCACCCTTAATTTGCTCAACTTGTTTTTGACTGAGAGGAGAACGGGTATTAGAAGAGGTTGCATTCTTCACTCTCTTAGTAGGGGCAACGTTCGGACCTTTTCGAGCCACATGGGCAAGAGCGGGGTCCACCTCATCTGCAATTGAACTGGATGTCCAATTTTGTAAATCAATGTAGTTCCGCAAGCCTCCTTGTTTCAATCGTTCTCCCGCCGGCTGTCCTTCAATCCCGACCCACGCAAAAGATTTTATATCATCATTCCCCTGTAAGAATGTGGTAAAGGAATAATCCCATGCATCCAAAGATAACTTCAACAAAGCAGAAGATTCAGCAAATAACTGTAATAAATGTTCACTTTTTGCGGGGCTATTTTCCAAGACAATGGGAGGGACCAATCCCGGAGAAACAAGGGTCGCCGCATTTCCAGGGTCATTGGTAAAACTTAACCAATTTTTACAGGGTATCAATCCGCTGGATTTATAATCAGTTAGAGTAATTTCCTCCCCCGGCGTTAAATAACGAGCATCCTCCTCCCACTTACTCTTCCATCCATTCCAATTAAGAAAAATCTCTGCGGGGGATGGACAGGTAGCGATTTCAAAGCCATCCAAAATTAAATGATGGGCCAAGTAGTTGGTTCGATTGGTATAATCAAGCCCCGCGTCACAAATTTTAGTGAGAACATAAAATTCCTCGGACCCTAATATAATCTTTCGAAAAATTGAGATTGCAACCCGGGTGCCTCCCGCTTGCTGTCCAAAATCATAGACACTCAACCTTTCGAGTTCCCGGACGAGCCGATGCCTTAAGTCCTTGTGCCGAGCAACGGTACAATAACCAGTACGTCCAGGTTCTAAACCCTGGGGCGTACTGGTAAAAATGAGTTGTTGAGCCATTAAAGGAAACCCAATCTAATTAGGTACCGGAGACTACGGGCAACAATTCTGGTTCGACATGATGAAGTACCCACAAGGTAGGAATTTCTACCATTACAGGGTCCAATTTGTCTGGATCTGGAGCAATGTATTTTTGTCCATTTAGTTCAACCCGCTCAGGACTGTGCCCAAATGGACTCACAGGGAAATAACGTACATTACGGGAGAGTGCTTCGGAATTGGCCACTATCGACGGATGCATATCCATCATGTATTCCCGTAAAATCTCGGAATTCTTCTCTACAATATCAAGGTCTAATTTCTTATCCTTAACAGGCCAAAGAATTCGCTCCCAGTCCAACTGGTCGCGCAAAATATCACACTTTCCAATCATCACCGCAAGGGGGACATCAATTTTATCTGCAATGCTGATATTTTGATTTTGTTTTACCCGGATTTCCAGTTCAGCCATGATCGTATCTTGCTGGTCCAATCTCTTCCCTCCTCCATCCATAGAAAATTGCGGGTCATCATGCCCCTTAAGTGCACGGCGAAATTCCGGACTTGCCACTGGGTCAAAAAGAAAAAAGATACCCGAAGAACTCGCTACATGTAAAGTACCCGGGCTTTCTTCATTGGTAATCCCCGGTTCAAAGTGTTCCCCTGCATTATCATAGAAAATGAGCGAACAATCATGTCCAGTACCCCGTGGGTCAGATAAACTGAATATAAATGGACGGGGTAATGCCACTACTCGATCGTGCCTTTGTAATCGTTCATACATTTCACCCTCAAGTTGAGTTTTGATCAACATTGCATCTGCTGAACTACTCCCCGCGAAGAGTCGATTTTTCATTGAGTTTAAAATCGCATTACAACTCGGGTCCGCATCACGGAAAGCAATTCCAAACTCTCTAAAAAGGGTTCGTTGTAACTGACGGACTAAAACACTGAGGTAGTAAGATTTACCCGAACTTGGTGCCCCCACAATAGAAAAAATATGGTGAGATACATCCATAAAACCGGGGGGCAGTTTTCGGTGACAATGGGCACAGGCAACATCAGTAGTGGGTAACCCCATTGCATCCATCGCTTGTCCCTTTGAATTAAACTCAGTTGGTACGAAACGAAGCATTGCATCCTCTCCCAATTTACGGTCCCCTCTTAGGTCCTCATGAACCGCAATACTGAGCACATCGGCCCGATCAAATTTTAGCCAACAAGTCGGACATGTAAATTCGCCACGATCCGGATCAACGACAATTTCCTCTTGGTATAATGCCTCTTCTTCCTCTTCCTCCTCCTCAGGTCTTTGCAAGAATTCCACCAAATGAACCACCCAGAACGGAACATCTAACCCAACTGGTTTGATCGCACATTCTGAAAGATCCGCACCAAATTCCTGTATCTTTTCTAAAATTTCATATCGACTACACTGTGCATAGTCTGTGCCCGTGCGTCCGTTT
>Ga0180120_10000119_pt1 | contig 37367 bp, 53 predicted proteins | sample CPBDNA_3_FD_129677 | JGI IMG/M metagenome (GOLD analysis project Ga0180120, IMG submission 129677) | Freshwater to marine salinity gradient microbial communities from Chesapeake Bay, USA - CPBay_Spr_31_0.2_DNA (version 2) (version 2) | ecosystem: Environmental > Aquatic > Marine > Coastal ... | reverse complement strand
CCTTGTATCTTTCAGGTGTCCAGAGACACTTACAGAGAGAGCAACTGAGATGACCAACACTGCCCCAGCCACCACCGCCGGCAAGATCGATCTCTTTGAGACGTTGCGCCCAATCATTGAGCGATACGTCATTGAGGCTCTTACCACGAACGGCTTCAACAACGCCTATACAGCCAGAGACCTATGCAGTCAGGTTAATTTTCGCCTGTCTAAAGCTATTGATTCAGAGGTTAAAATCAGCCGCCAAGCGTTTAATGGCATCCTAACCAGAATGGTTAACAGGGGTATCTTGAATCGCTTTGGCGGTCAGGCACATCTGTGGTCCACAATGACCCCACATAGAGCAGCCAATTACTACGTTAACGAGTCTCTCGCCCAACAGATTTGGGACAACGAGCTGCACCGGGTAATCGAAGACGGCAAGACCGTTCGCCCCCTTAACTACTCAGCAGTCGAGGAGTTGATCTGATGATTACGTTTGGAGAAATCGTTGAAGCGTCATCGATGGACAACGACCTAGATCTCATCCAAGAGATTCGGCTTGATGGTGTCATTGTCGGCCAGCTTACTCACAAGCGTCAGCTAGGCACAGATGGGAAAGAGGGCTGGGCTATGCCTTTTGGCTCATTTCGCCGCTATCCAAAAAAGACGTACACGACAGGATTTGTCGTAGAGTTCTGGCTCGAAGAACTTCAAGAGGTGGCTGGTTTGTATTGGTCGCGTGACTTGCGGGGTTCCCTGAACAGTGATGGTGAGTTTGTGATACACAGTGACCATGGAGGTTGGGAGGCAGAGCACCACATGGTCATGGATGGTGTCATTAAGCAGTTGGCACCCTTCTCCGCTGGCTACGACGTTCGGGAGGTGGTTTGATATGAGCAAGAACACGCAGCTTCGGTGGCGCAGACCGGGGCCAAGGGCAACTCGCAAGCGCATGATGGCACGGGTCGAGGAGTTGGGTTGCACGGTCTTGTACGGCAAGACCGACATAATTCTTGACGCGCCGAAATACCATATATTCGGCTCGACTTTGACTTCGAGCATTGTGATTGAGTATGCCGACTTGTACGGCGGCGAGTCATGGAAGCCTCAAGCGTATGCACAAGCCATTGATGACATGAGCATGGGCATTATCTATGACCCGTTCTACGAAACGGGGTGGTGGGATGACCCGGACGATGCGGAACTTGCCAAGGCCCGGGCAACGCAGGAGGTGGTTTGATATGGGCGGCAGCTACGGACAGGACGATGTGTTTGTCATCTGGACAATGGCGATCATCTGGACACTTCTCCTGACGGCCGGCCTACTCGAGTGGTTCTTCGAGAGGCGCAAGAAGTAACAGCTGCACTGCCCGGGCGGTGGCTCCAGAGTTTTGGGGTCACCGCCCTTTTTCGTTTCCATCATACCGCTTGCCCCGGAAGTATCCAACGCCGTCGAAAATGCGAACCCGCTCTACATGATATTCGGTTCGATCCTCGCTCCACGTTATGACCAAGAAACCTTGGCTCCAGTTCGGGAAGCTGGTGTAGTCGTCTCTGACCTTCCCCATCATGCCCATGCCCCACCAGCTGTGGGTGCCGTGCGCGTTCCGGAGAGAGTAGTGGCCTACCCGATGGGTGTGTCCGCTCGCGCCTCCCTTGCCGTACCGCTCGTACTCTGCTCGTTCCGATGCACCGCTGTGTTTCTTCGCTGTCTCGCCATGACAGAGAACCAGCTTGTCGAAAAGAATTCGATGCTTGGGGTAAGGCGTGTAGTCCCAGCCCAGCTTAGTCAGCCCTAGCAGATTTTCGATCTGCATTGTTTTGGTGACCTCTGGCAGGGTTAGCAGCTCGCCGGCCGTGCGTGACTCACACAAAGCCCAGATCGTTTTGGTAATCCTAGCTTCATGGTTGCCAGCCAGAAACCAGTGCTCAGCGTCCGGGGTCAGAAGGTGGACAATGCCGCAATGCTTCGCCGCCATAAGCAGCTCGTCGCGCAGCGACACTCGATTGTGTGGATTTTTCGGCCACCGGCTGAGCTGTTCTGCGTCCAGCAAATCACCGTGATCTACAACAAGGTCTACACCGCCTTCGTGCTCGAGCTGCGACAGAATGTCGTAGAGCACGTTCAGCGTTGCTGGGTCGTGGTGCGGAAAGTGAATGTCAGAGTAATGCACTGAGGTAAACGTTGTGTTTGATGTCTTGCCAGCTTTTGTTTTTGGCGGCTTAACCTCAATTACAATTGGTTGCGGTGCGCTCGAGTGTTCCCATTTTTTCTGCACTTTGATAGCGACATAGTAGCAGGGAACGACAATAGGCTTGTCGTCGATTTTCATCGGGACATCCCATTTTCGTACAGGCGACTTGTCTACCATTTCCCAAACGTCGGGATCTAATCTGGATTTTTCAAAAAGCTCTTCCGGGTTGCGAATGCTAGTTGACGCTGCCACCGACACATATCCGACATCGTCGATAAGTGTGAGGTCAATATGTTCGTCTACACCAAGAGGCAAGTCAGCGTAACTTGTTAAATCGTTATCGCTAGTCACGTCTGGTTCGTAGAAAAACGCTCGACGTTTAATGATTGCAAAACGTGTTCTTGACTCGCCGAAACGTGCGTGAAACAGCGAAACAATTTGACGATTTTTGAGACGTTGCTTGATGGCATCCTTAAGAAAATTGTCTTCTTCAGTTGTCCATGCTTTGTGTTGCCTTGGCATCTTACTTAGTCAACGCTACGCCAGCCGCAAACCCTACAGCTGCCAGCCACCAATCAGCTTTGATCCTCAACCCCAGACTTGGCTGCATCGCTGAGCGCAGGGCTTCAATCTCTGCTGTCATAATTTCAGCTGCAGCTTCGTGCTCAACGACAACTGCTTGCAAGCTTGCTACTAAAGCTGTCGCCTGAGTCGCTCTCAGTCGCTCAGCTGCTGTGAGCTCACGCTCAACCTCGAGCATTGACTCGAGAGACTCGATCTGTTCTTCGTAGCTTTCGACGACGGTGTCTAGCTCTGCAGCTTGGGCTGAATCTAAAGAGGCTCTCAGGGACGCTGATAGCTGTTCTGAACGAGCTCGAGCCTTGTCTCGAACAGAGGCCAGCCTAGCAACCTCAAACGCTGCTAAGGCTCGCTGCTCGATAATCATCGAGTCGGCCAGCTGGAGCTCCGTGACCAGCGAATCTGCCACATTGCTAATTGAATCGACTACCAGCTGCTGTTCCTCGAGACGGCTCGAGGCATCGTCAGCGATGCCGCGCCAGTAGCTGGCTTGGGTTGCGCTTTGGAAAGCAATCGCCAGCGCAAGCACTGCCAGAATTACTCCAGCTGCCAGCCCAGAAGTCTTAGTCATTATCTATGCCCTAAATAATTTTCTAGCTGCATCTCGAGCAGTGCCAATTTTGTCTCGAGCTCAGTCAGCTTCTTGTCGATAGCTTCAAGCTTTTCTGTTAACACGCCTGTGGTGCCGATATACCTACGCTGTCTTTCTGCCACTGAGGTGATCTCCGTAATTGCTTGAGTGTCGGCTCGTTCCATTCGTTCAAAACGAGCTCCAGCGATCCATGCTGCTACCAATATAGAGACAGCAAGCCCGACAGATATTGCCGGCAACGGAGACGATTTAGAGAAAGCTTTAGTCATGGCTACCCCAGCGAGCTGGAGCCGGCCGGCCAAGTTTGCCCCGGATGTCGATATGCGTAAATGTGTGGTAGCGACCGACACCAAACTGGTCAGCGTCTGGGTGAGCCTCAAACCAATCAGCTACCTCTCGAGTGCTCCAGCCCTTCTTTACAACGTCAGCTGCACCGCAAGTCATGTGCATAGAGTTTGATGTGCCGCCGATGGTGTAGTTGTACAGCGAGTCTCGATACCATGAGTTGATTAAGACAGAGCCAACTGGATCCGCAGCTCTGAGCTCACAGAGGAGCTCGCACAGCATGAGAGCATTTGGCAAGAGCTCTAGAGATGGAGCCTCGAGCTCAGCTTTCCAGCGCGGTCTGTCTGTCCGGTGCTCAGCGGTCGCTATGGCTACCCGGCCGACATCTGCAATCTCGAGCGGATGAAAGTTTGTAATCCCCTGTGCAGCTAACGCCTCGCCGCACTCGAGGATCCACTTATCTATCATCAAGTGCTTTGCGAAAATTGGGATCATTATCGAGCAGCTCAGGACGTTGCGGCTTACGATGCAGTGAGGCACCGATGCCTGACGCGATTGCGCCTAGCTGAGGCCCAAAATACTGAGCGATTCTAGGACCGGCCGTCCAACCTAGCAGCCCGGTAAAAATCGTCCCTAAGAGCGCGTACGCCGCATTGGGCACTGTCGCCCATAGAATAGCATCAAAGACGATTAGAACGCCGGTAAAGGCCAAGCAAGCAGTCAGTAGCACTCGAGCTGCACTGAGCTTTCCTTTTTCGTCAGCCAGAATTTGAAGCATCATTATCAGCGTATCCCAATGAGCTCGTTAAACCTTCTTTCAATTTCTTCTTCTGTCAGTCCTTCACTTGGACGGGGAGTCGTCTGGGGTGCTGGGTTTTGCAGAAGCGAAGGGTCCAACCCTCTTGTATCGTTAAGAGCTCTTTGGACCGGCAACGCTGTGCGCGTAGCATTCAATGCCATATTAGCAGCCGGAACAGCTCGAGATGCGACTTGTCCCAGCTGGGGATACCTTGCTCCCATACCTCCCATACGACCAGCCACTTGTCCAGCCATCGCTGCGCTTTCTCCCATCGCCCGTGGACTAGCAGCCAACATAGCTGCCAAGCCTTTTGGTCCCGCCATATACGCTCCTGCTCCTGCTGCTGCTCCGGTGCCAAAAATCCTAGCCATCCCATGTGGGACTGCGGGGGACAACGTCCGTCCTGCAATTAAATTTGTTAGTTGAGGATCGAGGCCAGCCACCTGTCCAGCTCTACCGCCCATGTTGGTGTTTACGCCATCTCGCAACGACTGAATCAGTTTTCTTAAAGCTGCTTGATCTGTAGAGGTTTTACCTAGCGAAAGGTCTTTTATTAGCTCTTGTTCCAACTTCAAAGCCGACTCGTAACCTTCCATAATAGCTTTGTACTCGGGGTCTACCCGAATAATTTCAGCTCTAAGCTCATTGCGTACAGTAGATGTTACAGCATTTGCCGACCGACCAGCTCCGGTTGTAGCCTCGCCCATGAGCGCATCGATTTCTCTTTTCAATGCGTCTAGGTCTGGAGCTGACGTAGCTCCTAAATCTTCAAATTCTTTGATCTTCGTTTCGATTTCTTCTAAACGCTTTACCCCCGGTTGATCTTTTCGCAGCGTTCGGTTGGGACCGACTCGCCATTGATCGTACAGACCTTTTATTGTCTGCTTCAAGGGAGTCAGGTCTACCGCTGTAGAGCCTAGAGCACTCATGCCCCTGTTATAAGCAGCTCTCCGGCCCTCCGCTAATGAGCTCAACGCTGCATTCGCACGATTCACGATGTCCATATCTATGGCATCCTGCGGACGCCGTCCTCTCATGGCATCCAACAGATTTTTTAAATCGTCACCACCTTTTTTTCCAGCTGCATATGCTGCTTCTAACGGCAGTCGGCCAACCCCACTAGGGACTCCCGCAACTTCGGCAAGTTTGTTGCCCATTGCCGCCCCAGCTCGAGCGGTAGCTTGCGCTGTGCCTTGCGCTGCACCTCGAGCTCCTTGCACTGCCAGATTTGCTGGGTCTACCGTCCTCGCCGCTCGTTGAACCGCTGAAGCCAGCTGTCCTGCCTTCCCGCCGGTCTTGGCTGCAATCCCAGCTCCACCACCAATCAGCATGGCTATGTCGGCACTTAAACCAACCGGATCATCTCGCAATGTTCGTTGCAGATTTTCTACACCGCCGTAACGGTCTGCAAAGTATTCACCGACAGCCTTAGCCAGCTCCTCATTTCCTTGCTCTCCGGGGATAGCAAGATTTACCAAACTGTGGCCTAACCCCAATATCCCTTGCACAGTTTGAATAGGATGTCGAACCATCGAATACATATCGCCAAGCAATCCCTTGGCTGATGGCACAATATTGCTGGCAGTCTGCGCCCAATACCCAGAACCGTTTGGTTCTTCTGGCGTACTTAGTAACCCTACAGGATCTGGCATTTTAACCTACCCTAGCTAGAAGCTGTCGTCTCATCTCTAGCACAGCTTCGGTTTCTTCTTCGTCTGCTAAATCGACATACAGTGCCCGAGCTTCGGCCGCTGAGAAGTTATCAATGTCCGCAGCTATGTATTGCGACAAGTTGTCAGAATCTACGCCAGCGTAATCACTTGCCTCAATCATCAAGTGTGCCATCGGCGTCAGGAAGTCGCCATCTTCACTGAACTTGTAAGGATTTTCGTAGGACGCAAAAGTTCCATAAGTATCCCAATGCCTTACCATTCGGTTTTTGTTTTCTGACGTTTTTACTAACTGGTTCCTCATTCGCATCATACGCGCCCGATTCATTTCTTCGGGTAAGTATTGGTTGTAAGCAGCAGCGACCAACCTGTCTCCTTCTCTTTCTGTAAACTGCGCCCCAAGCGTATCCCTTAAAGACTCATACACGATACTACGAATAGTGTCGAGCGTGTTGATAGCTTGTCCGACAGTTAACGCTTTAAAAGATTCTGGAATCCATCCATGGTCCATTACCGTACCTACCAGCGCACCAGTGATATTATTTTGATCGTCGAGGACTGATAGGATTTCATCATATTTGTCCAGCTTAGTGGCAAACGCGAATCGGCCTTGTGAGTTCCAAGTTTGCATCTCATCAACCATCGTTTCGTCCAATCGTTGCTGGCCGGGGCTTTGCATTTGCCCACGCAATACTGATGGAATGTTTTCTGAGATCTGTAATAACGCTGTCTGGGCATCATTGTACGGCATACCCAGCTCCCAACCGTCATCGGCAAGCTCCTTGAGCCTGTTTTCTATTTGTATAGGTCCAGTTGGCCTACTACCACTACGTTGAGTCGAATTCCAAAACTGTTCGGCTAGTGCTATTTGGTCTTGATCATCACCCGCATCTGTTAACATCTGCTGGTATTGATTCCAATTCTGTATATCCACACCACCCGATGACCGAGCAGAGCTAAGCTCTGGTGCTATCTGCGACATTACATATTCGTAACCTTCTTCGGTCACAGCCATCGCTACATATTCTGCTATTTTTGCGTCCTCGAGGCCGCGCTGAGCTCCTATTGATCGAACAGCTTGTTGACGAGCAGTAATCTCTTGTTGCAACTCTGCGCTATCTGATGCTGTGTCTGCTTCCAATCTGTCTCTAGCGAGCTCTTGAGTTCGCCGTTCGTTGAACTGTGCTACACCAGCTTGTGTACCAGCTCCGAGCGACCCGAAAAACGATGCACCGGGTTGAGAAGCAGCTTGCGACATTGCGCCACCAGCTGCCAGCAACATTTCAGCTGCTCCGGGCCGATTAAAGAACCCACCAATTTTGGCTTGTAATCCTGCTGGGCTTGTTGAAGTCTGACCTGTCAAGCCAAGCTGTTGCTCCCATGCTTGCTGAGCTTGCGGCGACAAGCCGCTAGGGCCACCCGTCATAGGACGTACGCCAGCTCCTGACACGCTGGATCCCGGTATTCGACCTAATGTCTGAGCCACCGTCTCGGCCGTACTTAAATTTCTTCCAACTGGTTGCTGAGCTCTTGACGAACTAGCGCCCTGAATAGCTGACGGCGCACCGTAGCTAGACGCAGCCTGTCGCCTAGCATTGCCTTCAGCCATCATCGAACGCCAGTCTCGTTGCGGACTAGCACCTTGGCGGTTTAAAAAAGGGCCGCTCGCATTAAGTATGTTTCCGGCTGCCCCTAAATCAGTCATCCGAGTACCCGGCCTACGCCGAAGTAGATCCAGCCACTGTTGCGGATTCGTGTAGGCCATCAGACCGCCTCCATTCGCAATCCGAGCGCATCATAGTTCACGGTTAACATACCCCCGCGCATACCGACAGCGTCCGGTCTAGCCAGCAGCACCTCTTGAGCCATCACCCCACGCCATCGAGCGTCTTGGTTTCTGTAATTAAACTCGTAGAGGTTATGGCCGTTCTTTGAGCCTACTAGTTTGATGTTCTCTTTCAACCTGACATCAGAAGCAAACGGCGCCCAGCCCATCGCTGCTGCTGTTCCTCCGGCTTGGAGTAGGCCACCACCGATCTGGCCTAAGACAGACGGCTTCCTGCCGTAAGTGTACTGCTGACCACCCGGCTGCATTGCTTGCAACATTGCTAACTGCTCAGCGCCGCCCTCGAGGCCACGCAACCACTGGTCATAACCATATGCTTGCTGAGCTCGATTAGCTTGATCTTGAGCTGCACCCATTTGAGCTAACTGCTGGGCAGCGCCAAATGTTGCGCCCTGTCTCATGCCGCCAATGTCAGCTAATTGCTGCGTGGCCGCTAACTGTTGAGCTCGGAACGCCTGTTGAGCATCTAGGCCCATGCCAGACGCTTGTAGGCTAGACCCTTGATTGGCGCGTTCTCGTTCGAGTTTTGCTTGAGCTAACGCAATCTGCTGCTGAGCTTTCATCGCACCGAGCTGATCATTTTCTTGCAGTCTTGCTTGCAAGTTTGTTTCAGCTAATCTCAGCTGATTGTTCGCGTCTTGCATACTTACTCGAGCTGCTAGGTCTTGGCCCTGCATCCCAGCCTGTAAGCCTACCTGTTGGTTTTGTATCAGTCGCTCAAAATCCATTTCCCGGCTACGCAGATTCATTTGTGCGTCAAGCTGGGCCTGACGATCTGCTGTCTGCATTGTCGCATCGAGATTTGCTCGCGCTGACATAAGATCATTTTGCGCGTTCTGGATTTCCGCTTGAGCAGTTAGCTGCTGTGTTTGCATTCCAGCAGTAGTTTGAAGCTGCTGGGTCTGCATACCAAGCCTAGATGCTATATCCTGACCTTGCATACGAGCTTGCTGTTCTCTGGCCGCATCCTGTTGTCTGCGTTCGGCTTCAAGGGTTTGTTGTTGCAGACGAGCCTGTTGTGTCAGCTCGGCTCCGCGAATGTCTCCAGCCTGTGCCAACTGCTGGGTTTGCATTGCAGCCTGAGTACCTAACTGCTGTCCCTGAGACATAGCACTTTGAGCTCGAGCTGCGTCTGATTCGCGTCTTCGGGCCTCCATCTCTCTGTTAGCTAACCCTGCTTGCATTCCCAATTGTTGAGTTTGCATCCCAGCTGCTTGCTGCCGAGTAAGATCTTTTTCTAACCGATCAGCTGCATCTGTAAATCCTTGCCTACGAATACTGGCAATTCTTGCCAACATTTGAGCTTCCTGCTCAGCTCTCGGTATATCGCCTCGAGTTCCCCAAGCATGAGAGCCAGCTCTACGAGCCTGTTCTTCATTTTGAGCTCGAGCATAGTCCAGTCCAGCTGCCTCTATTTGTGCATTTACACCAAGCTGGTCCATGTAGGGAGCGAGGTCGCTTCCTAAAAATGATGCTCCTCCAAACTGCTCGAGCGGTACGTTGGATACTGCTTCCGTAGTCGCTGCTGTAATTGGATTGACAGAAACATTTTGCACGTCTCCAATTGTTGCAGGAGTAAAAGCTTGAAGCCCTCCAGTCGTAACACCTGTGATGGGATCTACACTAGGCGTCGTTGGAACTGACTCAAAAAATTTGGTTGGGTCATCTACAGTTGCAATGTCTCCGGCTTCGATAGTATCAATAAATTGACCTCTCTCACCGCCCACAATCGGAGTCGTAACATCAGTTGCGTATTTTTGAATGCCTCCAGACATAGCGCCTGTGTTGGGATCAATGCTAACCCCCGTGTCGTAACCATAGCCTGTGTCGATTAACGTACCGTCTTCGGCAAACCGCGAACCAACATTTCCTGTACCTGTGGTGATAGCCGTTGTAGCAGTAAGCGTAGGAGTGGCAATATTAGGAGTTGCAATATCCGTGTACGATGGAGCACCCGGAGCAGTTTGTCCTAGCAGTACCCGAGAAGCATCCGCAGCTCTCTGCATCTCCTCGATGCCAACCGTTGACGAATATCCATCGACTCTATCAATGTCGATTGGACCCATCGGTGGGCTAATGCCTGTGTCGGGTGGGGTTCCGGTGATTGGAGGCATCGGTGGAATAAATTCATCTTTCCCCGGCTTATATGGCGGCTTAGGCTCGACAGCATTCGCATACTCAGTCCCATATTGAGGCCAACCCTCTTCAGTTATATCAAATGTGCCGCCGGTACCCGCCCTTGTTGCCAATCCTGTAGCTTTAATTTTCTCTATGTTTGGATCGTACGTCCATCGCGGGTCACCAATAAAGTCAGGCTCGACGTAATCAGTAAACTGAAGACTGCCAAGGTGACTCGTATCCCCGTAAGCACCAGACCCGAGAATTTGATTGGTCAAATAACCTTGACCCATCTGGGACATAGTGCCAAGACCCGGCATCGATGACGCATCGCCATACGGCTGCTGGAAAGGCGAAGTAGATGCATATTCTTGGGCTTGATTCCAAAAATCGGCTTGCCGTGCTTTTGTGTCAGGGTCAATGCCTTGAACAGCTTCAAGCCGCATATTTTCTAGGTCACGCCCGTCGCCGCCCATACACATATTAGTCTCCTAATTCTTTTATGAGCACTACAGCATTTTCTTTATACCCAAAAGGCTTCAGTACCCGTTTGTACACTTTACGACCAGTGCATTCTATGCCATCGCATCCATACTGCTTTGCTAAAAACTCCGCTGCTTCCATAACCGCATCGAGCTTTGCAACTCCTTCACCTACCTCTCCACCAATCAACCATAATCTAAGTCTTCGTCTTTTCGGATAGACAGCGACCCGAAAAACAGCTGCCCCATTTTCCACCGGATAAAAAATTGCACGATCTTCTTTTAGCATGGTCAATAAATCATCTACGGAATACTCATTTCCGCTTTTTTCTAGCGCAGTAATCATATAAGGCTTGCAGCGTTCCCATGTCTCTGCAAAGCCTTCTTGATCGACTGATCTCACTAGACTGTACTCGTTGACAAAGCACCCGCATCCGACACCACGATTTTGTATCGAGTGCCGTTTGCGCTAACTAAGATTAGTCGTTCATCGTTTGCCAAATCAATGTCTTCAAATTTTTTAAAGTTAGAGCGATCTGCTTCTGTTAGAGCTCTGTTGTTACTTGCTTGCACTATCCGATCATAATCACTCGCGGCCGGTGCCAGCTGTAACCGTTTTGCACCCGAAGGGCTCATCGTCTGCCCCCCGGCTGTAGCTCAAGTCTCGGGACTCCAACATTCCAAGCATCTGACGAATTGCTGGTACACCTCATTCGGGCCGTCCTGCCCGTAAACCGTACTGATGTCGGCGCAGCCATCGTGTACGGGCCGTGCGTTGTGTCGCTGTCCGTTGGGTACAGCCGTGTGTAGAACGTGGTCGTAATATCACCCAGCGAAGTAACGTCTGGAATCAATGAAGTTGCTGACAGGATGCGGTTTCCGTTGCCAAGCTCGATTGGTCCCGATTCGACATACGGCACTTTTGCAGCTTTTCCTACATCTGCGTAAGTGTTTCCAACTTCATGCTCGTAAGGGTTTCCGCTTGTATCGAAAAGGAGCGGGTTCAAGAAAATGCCTCGAGTCGTGACAGCTGACCGAGCAAGCGAACCTACGCTCCAGTGGTCTTCGACGTAGTTATAAGCAACGTACGCATCAATCTCGACAGACGTGCCGGGATAGAACCACCAGATCTCGTTTTGTAGCGTGTTGTGCCAAGCAACAACCTTACTCGCTTGAGACAAATTCATTTGTGTGGTCAGGTACGATTCAACGTCACAAGGAATCGACCTAAGTGTGCCGTCGTAGCTAAAGAAACTTTGAGCTGAGCGACCCATCCAGTACGCTGTGTCGTTGGCGACACAAACAGCGTTAATCGATACAGGACCACAAGCATCTCCGACCCGGTCAAACGAGTAGACATAAGGCAACCCAACATAGGTTGCCAAATGAGCGTCTATCGTTGTAAAAATCAGCAACCGATCTCGTACCTTTACCGCGCCAAGTAGGTCACCTTCTGTATCGACAATGTGGTCACCTGACTGATTCGTGCTCGTCGGTGTCCAGTCTGTGTTGTCCTCAGAATCAGACCAGAAAATTCGTCGCCTGTCCCGGTCTGCTTCAGCTCCTCCGGAAGGCACACCGCCAAAGGCCATTTGAATACGTTCCGACGTTACTGCTGTTGCTATCGTAAACTGTGGCGAGTTTGCAATGCGAGCTGCTTTTGCCGTTGCGGGAGTGCCAGTCGAAGCGTCCCACATATACAAGTCGCCATCGTCTGGGGTGCAGCCTACGAGATTCTCACCCCACAGATCGAAAGACCAGATTGTTGCCGGCTCCGGAATACCCAAATCGACTCGAGCGTTACCATAAGTCGATTGATTATACACGCTGTTCCCGTACCCGACGTTGGGATCAGCGTCTGTCCTGCCGGCCGTAAAACCTGTCGGAGTGATGTCAGCTAAAGTGGCACTCGAGTCGTACACATACAGCTTGGCTGCTGTACCTACGGCAAGCCACCGTCTAAAGCTGTTGTCCATCCACGGCAAAGCTGTCCGGGGCACTCCCGTGACTGCTGTCGTACTGTCGCCCCAAGTTCTCCAACCCCCAATAGGACCAAGTGCGCCCACACTCCACCGCATGAGATCCGCATCATACCAACGGCCTCTCGCTTGGTAGAGTGTCCCGTTTTTCCAGATTCCGGGCTCAAATTGAAGGGGAACGTACTCGGGAGCTGGCATTACTCAATGATACCGTTGGATTCGGATTTTAACATCAAATGGGGGTTTGTGTCACCAAGCTCACCAGATACAATCTGCCGACCTTGTACGCCGAGCATTTGATAGGCAAGCTCGATGGAAGCATCTATGCTCTGTAAGCCATCCAGATGGTCTTTTTTTGTCTGAAACAGTGACCTCAAACTAATTGCCTGTTCCAACGTCAATGGCACTCGCTCGTCTAACACGATTGCTCCATTGCTTGACCCTGAAGTCGTTGTAGTAGACAAATCAGCCCCTTCGACCACTGAGCCGGGATTGGAGCTGCTCTGTTCTTTCTTCGACTTTGCTAATCCTTTCACCGTGTACATCCACCTTTTCATCTAGTCTCGAGACAATTCGCTCAATCTGGGCTAGGGTGTCTCTGGTCCCATTTAACCCTGCCTTTACACCACCGTAAGCTGCTCCCGCTGCCAGCACCGCTGGAAAATACGAAAGCATTTCCTCAACTCCCATCAGCCTCAGACTCCAGCTCTAATACGCGAGTCCTTTCTTCTGTAACAAACAACAACACAATCATTCGCCATTCTCCTCAGACTCTTTTTTATTTCTTTCTAGTCTGAAAAGTCCATCGCCATCAGTTGATTTTGAATCTGTGTAATGACTATCGTTTCTTTCAGCAACTACTAGCCATGACACAGTATCTGCACAGTCATCGTCTTGTGCCGAAAGAATAAGTGTAGAACCTGACACAGACCCACGCACTTGAGTCCAACCTGTTTCGTTCTGCACCCAGACTTGAGGATTGCGGCAAAGAACCGCCCATGTGCCGCTAGTCATTCTCGCGGCCTCATCTAAGTCAATTGTTGCAGCACCTTCTTCAAGATCAATGCTGCCACGGTACATAAGATCAGCTTGCGGACCCTCAATGCTTGCATGAGACAGTGTGTGCGTATCCGTCATGCTTGGCAAAGGATGGTCAATTCGGAACGTCTTTGTTCCTGCGGTAAGCTCCCCAACCACATTAACTGTGCCACCGCTTGAAATGCTCATTCGAGCAGTTTCATTGGTGCCAAAAACCATGCCTATTGAGCCAGCATTGTTGTAGATATTCATGTTGCTACCGTCTAACGCGATAGCACCACTGTAACCGTTTCCAGTGATAGCAAGCTGGCCGCTAGCACTAGCGTCCATCGAGATGTCTTGCCCGTCTTTAATAGTGAGTCTGGCATGAGGCGTTCCTACGCCGATACCAACGTGGTCATTTCCTGCGTCTACAAAAAGAAGGTTTTGTTCTGTGTCACCTTCAACCCGCAAATTAACATCGGCTCCAGCTTCGTTAAAAATCCAAGCACCTTCGCAGGTAACTGTGTCGCCCGACGCACCAATTCCGATTGCACTACCGTCGCTAGAAATGCTGTCGAGTGCTATGTCCCCGACGTTGGTAATGTTTCCATCACCAACGCTTAGCGAGCTAAGTGTTCCTGCTCCTCCAGAAATTGCACTTGATCCTACATCGATGGAGCCAAAATTAGCCGTAATTTGGCCAGCGTCTAATGCCCCAACCGAAGTTATCTGCGTTTGAGCTGCATCTACGTTGAGGGTAGGTATTGGCCCACTTAAATCTGTTCCAGACAGTCCAGTGCCAGCGACTATTGCCGTAATATCACCCGTGGTCGGGGTAGCCCATGCGGGGTTAGCCCCAGCTCCTCCGCTTGTCAGAACCTGACCACTCGACCCGGCTCCTAGTCGAGCTGGTGCTCCCGACGCGCCGTAATACAGCACATCGCCTTGTGTCCCATCTTCCAGCTTAGCAAGTGTTATTGCGTTGTCAGCTATGTATGCTGTAGCTAGTGCTGTGCCTTGCCATGTGCCTGTTGCAATTGTGCCAAGCGTCGTAATCGAGGTTTGGCCGACATACGTCGAGGCAATATCGACATCGTTAGCGTTCACCGTAATGCGATTGCTGGTCCCAACAACATCGAGCGTTACATCGCCTGAGCTGCCTCCTCCGGTAAGCCCGGCACCGGCCGTGACAGCTGTAACATCTCCGACTGTTGGAGATGCCCAGCTGGGGTTGGCTCCAGATCCTCCACTGGTTAACACTTGGCCTGACGATCCTGCACCTAACCGTGACGGAGCTCCAGATGCACCATAGTAGAGCACATCGCCCTGAGTGCCGTCCTCGAGCTTGGCGAGCGTAACTGCATTATCAGCTATGTATGCTGTAGCTAGTGCTGTGCCGTTCCATGTCCCAGATGTAATGGTGCCTACTGTAGCCAAATTGGCCGCACTAGTAATTGCCGCCTGAGTTGCACCCGTAACCGTAGCCGCCGTGCCACTAGCATTACCAGTAACATTACCAGTAAGAGCTCCCACAAAGGTGGTTGCTGTTACTGTGTTGTCTTTGAGCAAAACTGAGTCAATCGTCACACCGGCCGCTGATGTAGTTTCAGCTATTGTGTCAGTTGTGATTTTTTGACCAGCAGTAACAACGATGTCGGTCGAGCCGGTTGTGTTTCCAGCAGCGAGCACTTCTGCAAGCGTATCGAATGAGCCTACTTGAGCATCGACATACGTTTTAATTGCACCTTGAGTCGCCAATAGCGTGGCACTCGAGCCAAGGGCTCCATTGTCGATACCTGTTACAGTTGCCCCGGTCGCCAAAGCTAAACTTGTAGATCCGGAAATCGTCGTAAACGAAGCAGCACCGCCTGTTATCGAGCTGCTGCCGTTGTTGATGTTGCCAAAACCAGACGATATAGAACCCGCTCCAAGCGCACCAACCGAAGTTATCTGCGTCTGTGACGCTTCAACATTAAGCGTGACAGCTCCAGAGGTACCGCCACCCGATAGACCAGTGCCAGCGACTACGCTAGTTATGTCTCCGACATCAGCCGGGGTATACCACTCGAGTGTGCCGGAAGCATCCGATGCTCGTAACGCTTGACCGCTTGACCCAATAGCTGTCGGCATTGTCAACGTGTACGATGTCGTGACAGAAGCCGGAGCTTGCATAGCTATAAAATCTGTGCCAGCACCCGTCTCTTGAAACTTGATACTATTAAACGCCACATCGGACATAGTGACATCCGTGCCACCAATTGCGAACACCGCATCGATAATATCGATGACCTGTTCGTTAAGCGTTGTTCCCCAAGTGTCGGTAGAACCGCCGACAGTGGGTTTTGTCATATTCAGATTGGTGGTCGGATTTGCCATTTTTTATCCTAGAGCTCGAGCTCGCATACTGATTGACGAGCCGCTGTAAAGTTCTCTTTCTCCCTGCAAACGCAAACTAGTAAGGGCTTGTTCCAGCTTAGCAGTCCATAGCGGCACTCTTTCATCGTTCTTTAAATACGTTTCAGCTTCAACAAGACTTCCGTACAAGTAAATGTCCGGGTGGTTAGTAAGAAGCCAGTTGGATGTCGCAGAGTCTGTTAATGCTGGTATCCGTGTGTAGTAGACAATCGACGACGTGTACGTTGCGTCTGGAGAACGAAGCACCTCAAGCTGATTGCTTGAACCGCCCAGCAATGTGAAATAATGAGGTCTGCCAGTTCCCGTGAGCTCAGCTCTGAGCTGGGACAAATCTTCTGGTGACAAATACTCGAGTACAATTACCGGGCTGAGATCAACCACGATGCGAATTATTTCGAGCGTGTCGCTTGGTAGCGTTGTGTACTGCCCGGCAATCGAAAAACTGTCGTTTTTCGTAATCATGTCCGGAGCTCGAATTATGCGATTGAAATTAGCTTCTGCTAATTCGATAAACGTCGGCATATCTGACGTTAAATCTGTCCGGTCAAGAAAATTGGCAATTTCGGTCTGGAGCTGGGCGTACGTCGTAATGTTAGCCATTAGATCTTACCCGGCCGAGTGCGAAACATCCTGTTGTTAGGATCGTTTAGCCATTTTTTCCATTGTTTCGCGTGAAGCCCTTTGCCAGACATAAAACCAATCCGCATCTCAGCTGGCATTTTTTCAAGCACTACTGCGGGAATACGACCAACGTGATGGAACGTCTCTTGAGATTGCCTTAGTGGACTACCCCAGCGAGCTCGTTCATCAAAGCTGTTAAAGTCAATACGATTTTGGCGCAAAACAGGTTCAATGTCTTGGCTTGTTTCGATAATGCTTTTGTTATCAATCTCGTCATAGTGATACATCTCGGTTTTACCCGTTTGTGCATCATACGAGAGCATTCGCTCTTTTTTCGTTGCCATGATACTCCCAATTAGGGAGGTAGGAGCTTGCGCCCCTACCCCCCTCGAGGTTTGGAATTAAGCTGTTTAAGCTGCTGTAATTCCAGCAACCACGCCGTGAGCGGCCTCGTTGTTCACTTGTAGGCCCCACTCTGCCAACGCCATGCGCTTATCAGCGTCACCAGACTTCGCCAACGACTCGATGCGATACGGTCTGAGAGTCGCCATTTTGACCTCATCGGTATCAATCAAGAACGCCCAATCGTTCATCAGCGAGCCAGCACCAGCATCTACCACCGTAGTGAAGAAGCGGTTCGGAACAACTGACAGATTGCCGAAGTCAGAGACATAAATGTCCGCTGCTCCGATAATCACGGAAGGCTCTGCACCGTCTACGTTGTAGCGGCTAGAAGCAATCCCACTGAACCCACTAACAACAGTCTTGTTGAAAGGGGAAACCATGAGCATCCGTGGCTCTCCACCTGACACAAAGCATTCTTGCATCGTGGTCTTGAGCATAGCCTCGGTAAACGCAGTAGGCGTACCGAACGCCTTCCACACCTGAGCTGCACCTGTCGGAGTTGAACCCGTGTAGGATGGCTTGGTTACGTTCGTGGAAGTTTCGTTGGTTTTGAGCCAGCCGGGGAATCCGGCCGTCACGCGAGCCGTAGCCGTAGCACCCACTACAGCACCAACGCCATTGAGAAGCAACGCTGTCTCAATGTCTCTTTTCAGCTCTTTGGCGACCTTAGCAGCTTGATAACCTACCTCAGACTCACGGCCAGCCTTACGAACCGTTTGCTCAGTGCCCGATATAATGAAATCGCGCATATTGATCTGGCAGTAATTCCCCAAACGAGATGTTGGGGTTACCGCCGTGTATGTGCTTAGATCCTGCCCCTCAACTACCGGGGTAGCAGACGCTGATGCAAGCGCATCTGTCTGCCACTCAAAATACGTTGCGTCCGCTTCCCGTGTTCCAATGTTGCTCTGGAACGGCGTCTGGGTAGGCGAAATATCGGCGATCAAGTCGCTGAGATCTTCGCGCTGCCCTATCGCGTCATAGGTAGTGAACGTGTTTTGTACAACTGCCATTGTTCAGTCATCTCCGAGTCAGTCCGTAAGCATTTGAGCAAACAACGGCGCTGCATCATCGACCTTGCCGGTCGTTTTTAGCTTTTGCCGTTGAGCTTTTTGCTTACGGTTGCGCGTCCTGCGAGTAGTTTCTCGACTCCCGCTTGTGACGCTGCCGATTTTAGATTTGGCCTGAGTAATTTTCTTACCGTTCATCAGCTGTTCATAAAGCATAGCCTTTCGCATTATCACAACTGCTCTAGCATCGTACAGTTTTCCGAGCTCCTCCTGAGAGTAGCCCTCATACTGTCCGTACTCTACCAACTTTCGCTGATCTTCAGCTTGAACATCGCTGTCAGACCATTCAGGAATTTTTTCGAGAACCCGGACACGTTGCACTTCAAGATGCTCACTAAGTCTTTTGTTGCGTTCTTGCTCTTGAATGCCGTGCATACGTTGTTGCTCTGCAACCACAGCCTGTATCTCACCAGCTCGCTGACGTTCTAGCTCTTTGAGCTTTAGCCATTGCACTGGATTTTCACGCTCAAGCGCATCCCAATCCATATTAGGCGGCTGAGCTGCTGCTTCCATTTGGCCTCGAAGTTGTTGCAGCACCTCTTGGTACTGCTGATACGTCTGTTGGAGGTGGGCTTCTTGGGCGGGTATACCTTGCAACTGTTGCTGCAATGCCGCCCGTTCTTCTGCCAACTCTTGGTGACGTTGTGTAAACGTAGCTTTCCGCTGGTATCCAGAGACGAGTTCGTTCAACGACACCTGTGCCTCTTCGCCATCAACCTTGATGGTGTAAATTGGCTGGTCGTCTTCAGATAATTCGCCCTCTGGTTCATCGGCGTCTTGCTCATCCACCACCGAGTCATCGGCTAACTCGATATCCTGCTCCTGCTCTACTTCCAATGAATCGTTCGAGGGTAGCTCTTCCGTAGAAGAATCCTGTCGCGGTAGCTCATCAGATCCGGTAAGCACTTGGGCTAAACCTTCTTGGATTTCGCCCATCGTACGAGGGCCGGTACGCTCTGGTGTTGCTGTCGATACCAGTTCACTCATTTTTGTTTCATGTCCTTGTTTTGTTCTTACGTTGCTTCTGAACATTCCAATCGTATATCAAAATTCGCAACTGCGTTAAAATTTCGTCAAGTCCACGATCTCGATAATACAAATTTTCGCGTGTTTCCGTGTCGCTTGGTTTAGTCTGGCTCCACTGCTCAACTAAACCTTCTTTTACTTGTGCCACTGCCTCTAAGAAAACGTCATCTTCTAAAAGCTCTTTTGCTCGCCTCGCTTTCATTTCCTTAGTTAGGCTCATAAGCCGTCTCTCAGATTAGCTTTTACGACTTCCAATTCTACATCGTTTTGGAATTTTTCTTCAGCTTGGAATTCTCGAATTGCAAGATCTCCAGCGATCCTAGCCGATTCCCTCTCGTCGAGCTGCTGCTGTTTCATTGCCGACAGCTGCAACTTCTGCATTTCTATTTGAGCCCGACTCTGAATGTCAGCCATCTGCACCTGTAGCATCTTGTCTTCCATCGATGGCTCAGGCGGTCCTTGTGGTGGTGGCGGTTCGTAGTCAATAGGGATCGGTTTAAAGAATTGGTTGGCATCCTTGAAACCAGCCACTTCAAGCATTTTCGCTAACGTGTTTCTAAACTGGCCTAATCCAACTAGCGGGTTACTTGGCCCAAGTTTTTCAAGAATCTCTTTTTGCTGAAGCGCAACATTAGAGAGCACCGCCAGTTTTTCATCAGTCATACCACTGCCCAGCCCAACATTAGCTTCGCAGTCCATCCCAGAATCCCACACTCGCGGATCAATGGGCACCCAAGTGTCACGCAACCGAACTATACGCTCACGATCTTGATGCGTAATAACGAGCTCAAGCACTCCTTTCATCATACGCTTGAAACCGTTTGCAAACAGTCGAGCCATCAACTCGAGGTGCTGTTCAGCTCCTTTCACTGTTGCTTGAACAGCTGCTCGAGTAGTTGACTGCAACACATCCGGGTCGAGTCCTTGTGACGCTGCCGTCTGGCCTGTTCTCGACTCTTTCATTTGGTCGAGATAAGCGATCATGGGAAAAGCTTCTTTACCTAAGAACGGCACATTGAATGGCGTAACCATTCCGGGCTGGCGTGTGCGGATAATCGCACCGGGCTCATCGTTCATAACGTCATCGAGGTCTACCATGCCTTCCACTACGGCCGTGCGCGGATACAAGCTGAACGCCAAACTGTCGAGCATTCCTCTTAGCGTAGCTGACTTGATCCGCTGAATGTCTTTAGTGAGGTCTGCTAAGTCGGACCCAAAAAAGACGTGTGGCTCCGGATCCGCATTAAAAACAGCGAATGGGATACTCGAGGCTGGTTCGTTGTTTACGATTTTGTAACCATCACCAATCGTGCAAATTCGTCGGAGCTCAGCAATACCGTCTCCGTCATAATCAACATACGTCCACGCTTCAACATAGAGCACACGCCGACGTTCGTAATCAGATAGCGAGCTACGGGTATCTGGATAAGACGTTCTGGCTATGTATTCTTGCGAATCGACAAACCCTACTTGGTCGCTTAGATGCTCTTCAAGCATTTCTCGGTCGTAACCTAGAGCTACAAGCGAACTCACGGTCGCCATCGTGCGGTGACCACAAATCTGGCAATCATCTAAAGACGTAGCGGCAGCATCTACAAAAAACTCTTCCGGTGGCATTGTTTCGATTTTGACCCGGTTCTTTTTTGTACTGCGCTTAATTTCTACATCATACACTTGAGGCACCGGCATACCTTGAGCCTCTAGCTGCATCATTTGTTGCTCGCCTATACCGGGCGCTGGTTGGCCCATAACAGACACAGCTTCGACGCCTTCTTCTTGCAGGACTAATCCAAGCGAACCTTCATCGAGTCCTTCAAACGTGTGTGTATTGATAAGCATCGAATCGTCCCAGCTCCACTTTACGAAGCCGCCACGATTCATCAACGCATCTTTAAACACCGAATAAAAAATTTCTAGTCCATCATTATCGACTTGTAGAATGTGAGAAACGTAGTCAGTAGCCTGTTCTGCCATTGCTACGTCGTCAGCGTTTTGTGGCACAAATTCGACTGGCTTAGAAGAGCCAAAAAAGACTCTCATCATAGACGGCAATACTGCCATCGTAGCGTCTCGTACGTCTCGAGAGACGACTTGAGAGCGTCCGGGCACCTCATTACCAAACGGTTCGCCACGATAGAATTTTGTAGACTCAGCCCGAATAGGGCTAATCTCATCGTCGATGTAATCAATAGCGTCTGAGATAGACTGACGGACAGAGCTATGGAGCTCTTCTTCGGTCATGCCTACTCCAGCTTCTGTCTCTGCTTCGTCGATATATGCCACAGGCGTACAGTCTCCGGTTAGCTGCCTGTAAAAGATAGAAACGTCTACCAAGTGCTGTCAAAAAAAACTTTCACATTTGTGTTAAATAGGTCTTGTACGAAAGCCCAGATTGGGTATCTTATAGGTGTCCAGAGACACTTACAGATACGGAGCCAAAGATGAGCAAGTCAGACTTAGTCAGCTGGAACACGGTTTACGCCTCTCCTGAGATCGCACAAGCCGAACGCTCTGTGCAATGCATTATTCCACAGAATTGGGTTCCCGGTGAGGGCGGTTACACATGGGTCGATGGTGGTGAGCTTTTTGCAAAAGCTACAGCCGCTCTTGAGGCCGGCATTCCTGAAGGTCAGTCAGTAACGGTTGTGAGCCGTTACAACAACGACGTGAGAGCTTACCAAGTTCACTCTAACGGCCATGTTGAGCCGGGTTCAATTCCGGTTGGACGCAGTGGCTTCAATGCTACGGTGGTAAAATGAGCAACATTATGAACGCCACTAAGAACATTAAGAAAACTCCCCGGGGTCCCCTTGCCGAAACATTGGCGAAACTAGACGAGATGTGGTGTGACACTTGCCGTGGGTATCGGGATTTGGAGACAGGGCTGGAGCTCCCCTCATGGCTTGCTTGGGATGAGAGTTCCGATTACCGATGCCTCTGCAAGAACACTTACACGGAAACTGATCTATGAGAGCTAAATACGGCTACAAGGGCCACTTCTTGACACTAGACCCTTACGAAGGCAGATGGGAAGTCATCACCAAGGTGGGCTACTGGTTTGGTTCTTACGCCTCCCACACAAAGTGGTTCGACACCAAGCAAGAAGCGAAGGATTGGATCAACTATTGCGTTGAACCGTGCCCCGCCGATTGCGAGATGTGCACCGACTCAAAGTACGAGGGTGAGGCAGTGAAGCGAACGAAGTACATCCGTGACCTAATCACCGGAGTAGTAGAATGACGCACGAGATTGAGAAAGCGATAGCGTGGCATCGCTACGGCTACCACCCCGAGTGCTTTGTGGCTCATGTGGACCGAGAGATGCCGACCGAGATGTTTGAATATGACGAGTGCCGACTTGTGGGGCACGAAATTATCGAGGGCAAGCAATTCGTTTGGGTAGAGAAACGATACCTTCAGACGTATCAGCGTGAGCTTTACAAGCTACACAGAGATCCCAGAAGTGCTTGTTATACAGTAGACCGCTGGGCGAGCTTCGGCTGGAAGCCAGAGCACGAACAGCAGTGGCACTACCCCGAACGGAAATGGTGTGACGTTTAGAGAGTGGGTGTGGCACCCTACAACCCCTCACCGCTTCGGCGGTGGGGGGTTTCGTGTAAAGGCACCTTTCCGGTCGCAACCAGAACTCGTCCTGTGGTTGTTTAAGTTGGGCCGTCCTCCACAGAAAAAAGTCACCGGCCGAACCCTTTACACGACTCCTGCTAAATTTCGCTTGAGCCTACCAACCCGCCTTGCGCTCCTTCCACCCATAGCGGTTCCAGCTTCTGATGCAAACGTCAGCACAAACGCATCAGCCGAATCCGGGCTTGCGACTCCACGCTTCTTGAGCTCGCCCTTACTTTCGATCTTCACCTTACCGCTCGAGGTGTAGTTATATCTTACAGTAGCCAGCTCAGATTTCAAGGTTGCGTCTCGAGGCAGTCGAACGTCTCTGCCCTCGAGCCAAGCTTTTGCCTTGTACCAGAGCTCTGATCTGAGGTTCATGTACTGAGTGCCCATTGCCGGCGACTCTGCCACATTGATTCCGAACGCTGGAAGACCTAGCTCTCTGAGTCTGTCTACTACTCCAGCTCCTAGCCCGATAGAGTCTACAAAAATCTCAACAGGGCGGTCGTCGGTTGAATCGTATTCGGCTTTAACTGCTCCGGTGAGCTGCATGGTATCGAGGTTGCGCCAGAGTCTGACGGGCTCCGTGATCGCATTTCCTTTCCGCTTGCAGAGAGCGGATGAGTCAGAGCCGAACCGGGCAACGTCAACTCCCCACACCGCCGGGGCAAACCGTGTCGGCTCAACGTCTCGATTGATTGCCTCAGTGACCAGTTCCTGTGGGATCACTGTGTCATCATCACCTCGAGGAAATTCGCCCAGCACCCGGACCCGGTAGACGTTGCTCTCTTCGCCGTACCGAACTTTGCACTCTTCGATGTAATCTTCTGAGACTCGTTTAGTGTCTTCGCATGAGACATGGAACGTATCCCAGCGATCCGACATTTTGTGGAACGTGTCATAGAAGTAGCCGCTCGAGCGAACCGGGTTACCGGCCAGCACCATTGTCGCGTGGTGGGCTGACATGGATCCACCGGCCGACTCGTAGACTTGCTCTGGCACACCGCTCGCCTCATCACAGATCAATAGCACATGGTCTGCGTGTACACCCTGCAGGGCATCGGGCTGTTCAGCTCGAGAAGTTTTTGCAGATATAAAATTGCGCTCAGGATCCGCTAACAATTCGATCCGGTCTGCTTTCACGTTAAACATCTCTCGATATTCTCGAGGTGCTTGCTTGAGCCAAGCTTTCGTCTCTGGCAGAAGAGCGTCCTGCAGCTGGGCAGAGGTGGGAGCTGTAATAACTACCTTGGCGTGGTAGTGTGTTGCAATCCACCAAAGTGCCAGCCAAGACAGGCAGCTTGTTTTCCCTACACCGTGCCCTGAGCGAATACTAACCCCTCGAGAACCGCTAGCTACAGCTGCCATAACTTCAGCTTGCCACTTGTCGGGCTCAGCCTTCAAGATGCCCTCGACAAAGAGCACCGGGTCTTCTCGCATGAGAACCAGTTGGTCAGCGTAGCTCATTGAATCGCAATATGTAAACGGTTATATTTGTGTCCTACAGGACTAACAACACGGGGGTAAGGATGCCAACTAAAATACTACCCGATGGAAGATTCGTGATGTGGGGTCGCCTGACTGCTGAGGAGAAACATATGCTTTACAAGCACGGTTTTAATTCTCCACCCATAGGAGTGCCATCAACGGCTTTGCGACCTTCTCGAGCTGCGGTCGTAACCAAGGACACCGTATCCAGTAAGGAGTCCGGCAGCGGGAAGGGCGACATCTCCTCGAGCGAGAGCGGCACGAACAGCCGGTAGTCCACCTTCAGCAAACAATCGTCTAAAGTTTTGTATATCTGGTCGCACTCCACCCAGCCTTGCTGCTAAGGCTTCATCTCGAGCTAAGAGGCCGGCTGCTCGTCTCCGTATCGGTTCTGAAGACAACCGACTTGGAAGATTTGTAGCACCGGCCTCTACTGCTTGATCTACTCTGTCCAGAACACGTTGAGTAGCCCGGCCCGTTCCTTGGGCCTCTCCTATGTCCTCCAAGATCTTGATGTAATCTGAGTCTGCTCCCACCCGTGCAGTTCCGGGAGAGCCCAGCCTTGCTCCCGCTTGATCGATAGGGCCACCAGTGGTGGATCGTAAAACCTCTTGGCTTGTAAGATCGTCAGCCTTAATTGGCAACCACGTAACACCACGCCCTGTATCTATCGGGTAGTGCGTCGGGACCATCTGAGCGGCTTCGTCCAGCAAATCTGGATCTACTGCATCATTCAAAAGACTAAAAGCACTCTTCTGCTGACCCGCTTGCATATCAACTACTGGTCTGTGCCACGCTGCAGCGTTCTGTGCGTCTAGCAATCCTCTTACTGACTCTGTAGCAGAAATCGCTTCTCGAGACAGTGGGTCTATGTCGGCCTTTGTAGCTGCTGACTTGCCACCCACTCGAGGAGCCATTGGGCGACTGACCCGTACCGGGTTGGTTTCGCCCATGTAATAACCTGTAGCTGGGCGTATTGGCTCGTTGTACATCCCAATCTCATCATACATTACATCTTGCCCAGATCGAGTCGTCCACGGTACAGCATCCGTGTACGCCTCTCGCGCTTCCCAAGATTCATCCAAGAGATCTGGTAGGTGACCAGTGCCTCTGCCGGGAACGGCTTCATGGGTTGCGTTCACTCCGTATTTTTGAAAAAAGTCTGGGTAAGTTTTTTGGGCCTCTTCGATCCCTCGAGCCAGATCACCCTTGAATCTTTTTTCTGCTAGGTCAGCCCCTTTCATACGCACCCAGATAGCGGCCTGTGTTCCCCGGCCATCCCAAATATCCGTGCCGTGTTTTGCGTTCAGTCTTTCTGCGGCAAGCAATGTCTCCGCATCCATGAAAGCGTGAACTTGAGCACTTATCGATTCGCCTTCCGTAAACCCAAACGCTCTGCTATGCCAAATATCATTTGTGCCTGTAATCGGGCTTTCTACAAACGGATCGAGGTGCTCACCATACACACCAGTTTTTGGACCTAGCCCCGGAAGCTCTCCGGCATCCATCGCTTCGTTGTACACTCGAGCCTGTCGGCCGGTGCGAACTTGCTCCAAAGGTGTTCCCAGCTCGTATGCGTTGTGACCTTTTAGAGCGTGACCAAAATTTACATCGGGAGTAGCTTGAGCTGACCACAAGCCTTCCTCTGCAGACAGCCGCGCTGTACGATCAGCGTGAGGACCGGCGATAGCTCTGTTTCCTGCCTCTGTACGGTCGTACCAATCCCTGCCCATCGCGCCTTGTTCAGCGAGCTCATCCAGCTGTCTCCGCAATTTTGCCAGAGCTTGTGGTGATCTTATCCACGCCGGAGCCCCCACATAGCCACCATCAGCTTTACGAACAAGGTGAGCTCTATTTCTCGCTTGGCGCACTGCCTCCTCGAGAGGCAATTCTCTTACGCTCTTGATACCTTTTCCTTGACCCCGGACACCCGCTGTTGGAATTCCTTCAATACCCTCATTTGATCTGGGACGGACAACCGTATCTTCCGCTCGATCAGCTGCGCGAAAATCCTCTAACTCCTCCACCCCTTCCAAGGTTTCGGTAACCACATCGGGCTCAGCCTTGCTTGGAGCCTTGCTGCCAATCTTGCGTAGCGTGGAGCCAGCCACAAAGGGCAACAAGAGCCCGGCAGACGCAAATCCCATACGGACCGGATCACGGTCCTGCACACCGGCGACAAAGTCTGCAACATCTACAGCGGTGCCTAGAGGCTCGACCACACTAGCACCTACCAAGCCAGCCATCCCAGCTGCAGACTCTGGCTCGAGTAAACTTCTGATAGAGCGCCACAGGTTAGGCTGGTCGAATTCCTCCCCAGAACGAAACTGAGCACGAAGCCCTTCAGTGCTGTATGGGTCCATCGAGGACAGAGAATCCATAAACTCTGTGCTCGAGTCCTCTGGCTGTCCGTAGTAGGCAGTTAGCTCGAGAGGGCCATCGGGTTGTGGGTAGCTGTGCGGGACACCCTGAAAGCTTGTCCAAGTGTCGTCGGGCAAAGCCATCGTAGGATCAAAGTGTGGTCTACCTCGATGCACTATTTTTTCCTTTTCGGGTTTTCGTGCTCAACATTTGCATTCAGGGCTCTCAGGTGGGCCAACGCTTCGGATCGGGTCTTGTGGACCTTGAGTGCCTTCCACCCGTTAGATCGTTGCACCTGAACAGTCGCGTCCTTCAAACGGTACGGCATTGCCTAGACCGTGTAATCGCCATAGTGGCTAGTACCAGAACGTGTCGGCTTCTTGGTCATACCGAGCATCTTCTGCAATCGGCTAAACTGCGGCTGAGTCGTCGCTCGAGACATCGTGTCCACAATCGCTCTCCTCTCATTGCCGGGCACCTGAGCTGCCTGAGCTCTCTGGGCTGCTGCCATCCCTTCAGGAGTGTACGGGAATTTCTGTCCACCAATGTTCGGCATAATATCTCCAAATCGAAAGTCGCCCTTAAAACTGCAACCATCAATCCAATTTCGTCAATCCAAAACTACACCCACCAAATTTCATCACTCTCAAACTGGTGCCTCTGTGGCTTCCTTTGTGCCGGCTTCGGCCGGGACAACCTGAGCCATCGAACGCTGGACCCTGCAAACAATCCTAACAGCAGACCAGCACCAAACAACTTCATTTTCCTCTCCTTACGATTGCAATGTTTTTGTTCGATGCTCGAGCTCACATAGAAAACACCTCTCGCCCCTAGGCATCACTTTCCGGTCGCACCCACGTTCCGTACACAGCTCCGATCTGTACCACTCTGGCATAGGACAGCCACCGCTCACTGAGCTATCCATATACCGGACCGTCGTGTGGAACTCGTAACACCTCCAGCACCACTCTCTGGTTTTACCAACAGACTCATCCACCATGTAATTTTAGTTCTTTGTAATATGTATTAGTTACTATTGTCCGCTAAGGGTGTCCGCTAAGGTGTCCGCTAGGGATAACAGCAAATGTCAAAAAACGTTACTACGCATAGCTTTAGACGGTGCCTAAAGGTGTCCGCTAAGGTGTCCGCTAAAGGTGTCCGGTACTTCAGCCATCTTTTGGCTGGTCTAGATGCAGGATCCGCTTCTGTTTCGGGGTGAGCTTTACACCGTTCTCGAGTAGCCAATCCTGTACAGAATCTGCCATCAACACATCGTCCGGCACAGAGCTGTCTTCGCAAATGCAGAGCTCGCCTTTACCGTCAAAATGCCCGTCTGCTAACTGCTGAAATGCGGCTATGCATCTCTCGAGCAATCGACGGTGGGGGTCACCTACATGGTAAAACTTGCTACGCCCTCTAAGGTTGGTGGCAAGGTCTAAATAGTTTGCTGCGTGTGCTTCGCCGTTCGTCGTCATATCACGCTCCGTGATGTTGGGGAAAAATTTCAGAGAACCAAGTTCGAGTTTTGTGTGTGATGACCACATCAATATCCCCGGCCTCTCATTAGCTTCGGGGGGGTCTTTTTTGACTAAAAAGTGTCCTCGTTTTAGGTCAACTTCGTATAATATGTATTATGTTACCCTACGCCAATTGCGTAAGTCTATGCTTTGCAACGACTTATCCATTTCGTGCATAACTCTTCGCATCTCTCGACGCATCGATGCATAAAAACTATGCATGAATCCTGCATAAATCTCCCAAACCAGTTCAGAACCAGTTCGTTCACGCCCGGGCGGGAGGCGTTCCGGGGCGGTGCCCCGCCGACGGCTCAAAACCCCTGACTCCTACTGGCTTCCAAGCTTGCGAACACCTTACACCCCTCACGCAACACTCGAGCCTCCCCTGAGCTCATCTTGAACCGCTGCAGAGCTCTCTCAGCGTACTTGTGCCACCCTGTAGCCTCGAGCACCTCGTAGCGATCCACAGCAGCCACATCGAACCACTTAGCAGCGTGAGCTGCACCCAGCCAGACAATAGCATCCAGATGCTCCTTGTTGGTCGGTGCGGTCGTGTTCTTGGCTCCTTGTCCCCTCATATCTTTCACCGCTCGTAGCACAACAGCTCGAGCCAGATACTGAGCTGGATTCTTCGCCGGGTGCATCATCTACTCAACCTCTCCACTGGAGGCGTCGGGAGTCGAACCCGAGTCCACCTCGAGCTCCGTAGAGCTTTGCGAGATGTCTAAACCTTTCGCCCCCTCAGAACCGAACGTCTCCTTCCAGCGTCTCTCCATCTCCTCTGGGGAGACTTCAGTCCTGTCGAGCAGTCGCTCAGTTCCCTTTCCCACTACTCAACCACCTCGAACTCTGCCTCCACTGGCTCGACCACCAACTCCTTGGCCTTCTCAGCTCTCTGCTTGGCGAGCTTCTCGACCTCCTTCAAGCTGCTCAGGAACTCATCACCTACCTGAATCCCGACAGCCACATTCACATCGGGCTTGCCGTACTGGTGGCGGTTGAACTTCTCAGCCAGCCACTGCCGGGTGTTAGCCCTCAGTCGAGCGACCTGTACCTCATCCACATCCGTCGAGTCTACGATCTCGAGAGCCTCCTCTGCCCACTTGTTCGCCATGACCTCCTTGATCATCTCCCACTTGGCCTGACGCTGCGGTGTTTGCTTCAGCCACTCGTAGTAGACAGCCATCGACATCTGGCCGTGATCGGATCGGGTCATCTTCTTGATGTGCTCTGGCATATTCTTGAGCAGCTTCCTGACGCTGCCGTGCTTCAGATACAGAGCAAAGATCTCATCCTCGCCGTGCTCTGTGAGTGCCTGTCCGATCTTTCTTGTAAGCTTTGCGCCGCCCATGTTTCGCTTTCTCCTTTTCCCAGCTAGGCCAAGAATCAATAATCATTTGTAACTTTGTATCCAACTCCTCTCGCGTCAGCCTCGAGCCATCCGCTCGATACCGGAGCGGGTCATTCCGTGGCAACCCCCGACGAGCTCCTAGCTCCTCGAGAGCGTCCTCGATATCCTCACGCCAGCTCTCAGCGTGATCGGTGACCCTATCCAGCGGCAACAACAGCAGACCCTTGAGCACTCTCTCAGCGGAGCTCATGCCCACGGGTTCTCATCAGAGCTCACCTCGCTCACCCGCAGAGTCTCGAAGTCGATCTGGATCGGGATACCACCCTGCACCAGCGGCCCGTGACGGTTCTTCAGAGTCAGCAGCTTGAAGTATCCTTTGTTCAAGTTTCGTCTAACTGTAGTGTGGTCGAGCCCCAGCACCAAGTCAGCTGATGCTTCGCAAATCATGCCACCATGAAGATTTTGAGCGGTTGGCGGCTTCTCTGAGGTCGAGCCTGTCCGGTTCCACTGACTTAGCAGCAGCACAGTGCTCTCTGTGTCCAGACAGAACCTCCGGAGCTCCGTGACACATCGCTGGGTCGCTTCGTACACTGCAGTCTCTGACCCGGCTGTCGCGAGCTGGAGGTAGTCGAGCGCGAAATAGGTACAGCCTAGCTCGTAACAGCTCCGGGCATACGCCAGAATCTCCTCCCAGCTCATCAGAATCCCTTCAGGCACATACAGGGCTGGAGCTCCCCTCATGGCTTGCTTGGTCTGAGTCCACGCAAAGCTGTTGAACCCGCCTGTCTCGAGGTTACGCAGCTTGGAGCCGGTGTAGATCGAGTAGAGCCGTGTGGCGAGCTGCACGTTCGTCTGCTCAAGATTGATCATCCCGACAGAGTGACCTTCCTTCAAAGCAGCAGCACACATCGAGAGCGCGACCGTCGTCTTACCCAGTCCGGGATTGCCGGCCAGTATCACCAGCCACGGACCGAAGCCCCTGCGCTGGCCTTGATCGTTGCAGATCCGGTTGAGCGTCGGTAACCCTGTCGGAATGCTGTGAGCGGTTGGGTTGGCTTGCTGCTCCTCGTACTCCTCGAACCACTCCTCACCGAACAGATTGACGGGCTTCATCACTGCACCCATGGCGGCAGATAGAGCTCGTAGATCACCTCGTCGTAGCCCGGCCAATCTCCGTCTAGGCCAACCTCATCGATCACCTCAGCCCAACGCTCGAGCAGCATCGCCACCTCTCGCTTGCCGGCCTCAATCGCCTCATCAGCTACCCGGTACACAGCGACAGCATAGGGCGGCTTCTTCTCACAAGCCACAATCAGAAACTCGTCTCGAGTATCGAACGGGTTCAGGTAATGAGCTGCCTGTCTGTGGTAACCAAAGTTGCCTATGGCTTTAGCGAACGCTGCCGGGGAAGCATCGACCGTGCTCTTCAAATCGATGAGCCGGCCCTCATCACCCGGCAAGACATCGATCTTCGCCTTGCAGTGCATCTGAGTCGCAGGGTCCGTCCAGAACGCTGCTACTTCTTTCGAGGCACCCTCGAGCAACTCTCCAGCTATCGAATGTGTCAGTACGTTGTCACGCATCTGACAGACAGCGTCGTAGTCGGCTGGCTTCAGGATGTTGTCGCTCTCGTACTGCTCCTCGAGCTCAGCCTTAGCAGCTTTGCCTTCCTTGGTATTGCCCCGGAGCTCAGAGCCACGCGCCCACTGCTCAGCAAACTTCGTAGGCTCGAGCGTAGCCACATGGAACGCTGACCCGAACCGCATAGCTGGTGTAGCTGGTGCCGGGTTCCGAATCGACTCTCTCAGGTGCGCTGGGCTCTTCTTGAGCTCGCCTAGCAGCGAGTTGCTGGCAGCTGCAGCTCCAAAGTAATCCGCATCAGACATATCGTAGACCAACTTCAAATCGCTATCATTCATCATCTCTCCATAGATCTTCGAGACTCACTGCTTGAGCCTCTTGTGGATTGGACTGACCCTCCAGACTTCGCAGATACCAGCTCTCGCGTCTCTCCGGATTACGCAGGAACGATTCCGGCATCTGGTATGCCCGGTTACTCATGTGGTGGTCGCTGGCCTTGAGTGTGCGGACCATGCCCCGGAACAGGACAGCCGCATCACCGCCAGCTGTGGCGAGCTGCTCCTCATACAAGGCGTTCAGAGCTTGCTTCCGCTTGTGTGTCAGGCTGGGCTTCGGGCCGCTCCCAGCCAGCTCCTCGAGCCAGACTTCCCAGAGCTTGGAGCTCCGGTCTACGCCGTTCGACTTCGGCTTTTCGGCTCTGGTAAACGAACCGATCTTTTGCCGCTTGTCCCAATTGACGACCTCATAGAGAGTGCCAAGGTTCTCCTCTCCGTGCGGGATGATCCGGATGCGGCCGGCATTGACCAGCGAGTCGAGCATCCTCTTAACCTTGCCCGGCGACCACTCAACCGTCTTGCCCCGGACAACCGACGCACAGTCTCTGGCAATCTGCCGGTAGGATCGAAGGAACTGTCCTCTACGGACAGTGACACCTCCGTAAGTGTATCCCTTGTCGCTGTAGTTGCACCTAAGCATGATGTAGATCCACAGCTTCAGAATCTCCGGATCACCGTGAAACACACTTTTCGTCAACAGGTCACGGCTGAGCAGAATGAAACCGGGCGGCTCAGCCATCGTCTGCCTCAAACGATATCTCTACCCGTGGATGCTCACGGTCGAGCCCAGCATTCTTCCAGCACAGGTCAGTGATCTGCTTGTCGTCAGCATAGGCCACACCCTCGAGTGCGTCAGCAATGAGCTTCAACAAGTTGTTTGGATCACGGCGGCGTTTGTCCGGCATAAAAAACGACAAGCGCATCCTGACCCCGCCCTCTGGGTGTCGAGGACGGGGTTCCTTGATCTGAGCGACCGCCAGCGTCTCTGCCAGCTTCTTACCGTTGCGGTATCGCGCTGTCAGCACATGACCTCTGCCACCCATGAACCGCCGGTTGTCTGCAACCAAACAATCCCACGGCAGCACGATGTCGTAGTGCGCCTCAGCCTCGCCCGGCACGTTCCCTCTGCAGCTCAATTTGCTTTCGAGCTTCTATCAAACCGTTCTCCGCTCGCATCAGCATAAGGCGAGCTTCTTCGAGATAGCCTTGACCAGAGTCGCTTACTAACTCCCAAGGTAAGTTGCCAAGCTTAGTGCGTAGCCTTGTCGAATCGCTGCAGACGCTTTCCAGAATTGCCGCGCAATCCGTTAGCAACTTGTCATGGTCGAGCTGCAGCCGACTGCCAACCTCAGAAGGGCTTGCCATCACCATCTCCATCTGGCTTGGCACTGACGTAGTTGTTCACCTCGAGGTACAGAGGCGATGCTTCTGGGTTGTCGCCGTCGTAGATCTTCACATCAATTTTGACCATCTCTTGGCCGGCTTCGTCTTTCTTGGCAAGCCATTCAATCAGCTGCTCTGGGTACAGCCTAAGCACAGCTGCAATGAAATGCTTGGCACCATCGGCCGGTGGGCCAACGCTCATGCCATCACCTCTGTTTAAGAACTCTTTATTGTTCGGCATTCAATGCCCTCTCTAGTTGGGGTTACTCTGCTTCGGAAATTAAATACTGAATACACGCTCTGGTGTACTCGAGCGGCGACCGTTTCGGATCGCCCTCACCTCGAGCCTCAAACACCTTTTTGCATATATCGATTGTCTTCACATCTGCAGCTTCGATGCCCTCCGCAGCTACAATGTACTTCTCCAACTTCGCCAGCTCAGCCTCGAGCTCCTTCGCTTCGTCCGGAGTCTGCTTTGCCTCAAACGCTGGTGTCGCTTTGCGCTTCTTGGCGGCTGGCTTTTTTGCTTTCGGCTTCGCACTAGGTGCCGGCTTAGCAGTAGCAGCGTTGCCGTCATCATCGTCGTCTGTCGAAAGGTTGAGGATTGCGCTGACACAATACCGGCGTAGGTACGTCCAGCCGCTAGCCACGCCGTGAGCATCGTGCTTGCTAATCGGAATAGCGGCCTCAAACGTAATGCGCTGGTCGCTGTCGGACAGCATCAAGATTACTTGCATCTTGGCGGTGGCCGTCGCAGCGTCGAAGCTTGGCATCGTCATGAACGCCAGCCCGTGTTTTGCGAGTGCCGGCTTCGCCACATCGAGCACCGACGAGAGGTCAGCGTAGCTCGAGCGGAAATGAGAATTCTTCTGGTTCTTAATCGCTGACTCAGCGTCGGCTTGCGCTTTTGATAGTGCAGCTGCCAGCGCCCCTAGCTCGTCTGGAACTTGTGTAAACATCTACTCTCCTATGTTGACATATTGCCGCCACTAGACTCGATGGCAGCAAGTTGAGGTGACAGCATACGGCGGTAGACCTTTGGGATTCGGTTGTCTCCGCGCAGCCATTTATAGACAGAGCTCTTCGAGCAGTACAGAAAATTCTCTGCGTACTCTTCGACTGATCTCCCATCGAGCTCAATCGCTTCGTGCAACCTCGAGCAAGCCCAATCGTCAGAGAATGGGCCATCCCGGTTGATATTCTTTCCTGCCATTTCGGGTACCTTTTATCCGTTGTCTTTGGGGTTAATTCTATAGAAATACAAACCGTTACCTTCGTGTCTCTTCTCGACGTTGTGACCGCCGAACCTTGCCTTCCGCAAGTTCCGTAACTGAGCAGAGACACTTGTCTCCGGATCTCCAGTCGCCTCAGCGATATGCTGCACCGTACGCCACTCTCCGTCTTTGGCGTAATCGAACACTCTCTTGATTTGTCCGACTAACCGCGCACGATCCCGGCGGTCGTCGTAGTCGTCACCGTCGAAGCAAGCGTTAAAATCGAGTGGTATCTGGCTACTCGTCACGGGTTAGGCGTTCTCGTAAAAGTCAGCAAGCTTAGAGCTCAAGGTTTGCCAGCGGTCAACCTCAGCGGACTCGCCAATCCAAAAGCCCTCATCTAGGCTACCCGCATCAACAGCACTGCGAATCATGTGCATTGCTTGCGTCAGCATTTCGACTTCATCGAAGCGCAAAGCCAGCCGCTTGCTGTCACCAATCGTTACTGTCCGTGCCATCTCTGTACCCTCATGGTGTAAGTGTATCGGTGTTGGACGAGGCTGAATCGTAAAACACCTCGAGCTCGAGGTCAAGTGTCCCCAGACTCGCCTCTCAGACACCTGAAAAAAAACTTCACTCAGGGTATTCCCCTTAGTTCCTATCTTTATATATTACAGGTGTCCAGAGACACAAGCACTCACAGATAAGGAACTAAGATGAACCTAATTGCAACTGACCTAGCTGGCCGGGCACCAACGCCCGGTCAGTTCGACGCTCTGAGGGAGCTCTTCTATCGAGCCAACCAGATGATCTCTGGTCGCGAGACGTACCGCACGGAGAACGTTCGGTACATGATTTCTCTGGCTCGCAGAGGTCTGGTCATCGCTCTGAACACTGACTACAACAGCGAGCTCTTTATCATTTCTGACGCTGGCCGCGCCTACGTCGAAGAGCATCTTCCGAAGGTGGCTGAGCTCCGACGCAGCTGGTATCCAGAGGATGAGCGGTACGCTCCGGACCAGAAGGCTGTCTACGAAAAGTTCATGGGCAAGCGAGCCAGCAACCGGATGCCGGGAATATGAAAGCTAAGATCCACATCAACCAGCACGTGATCCGACGCAACGGCAAGACAGGAGAGCGCGAGCCTGTCATCACGGTGAAGACGTACAAGAGCAACGAGTACGCTTCAGAGGTTCTTATCGATGGACCTAGCCGGCTCGTCTACTCACCAGACAAACCTCTGTCGTGTGGTGCCAAGGTCTGGATCGAGGCCGACTACGATGACCTGAGATTGTCTGTAGCCGACGAAAAATTTGTTGCTAAAAACTCTTGTGGTCGAGACTGATCTTTGTATATTACAGGTGTCCAGAGACACTTACAGATGAGGCACTAAAATGAGCGCAACGAGAATCACCGGAACTGTCGAGATCCAAAACGAATGGACCGGAGACTACCGCAACATTTCCGTCAGCTTCAAAGCCAATAGCGAAGACGCATGGGTGGACATTGTGGATCACGCGTGTGAGCTCGCCTACAAGAAGATTAAGGATGTTTACTGCTGGTCACTGCCTAACAGTTGGATGTTTACTGGCGAAGACACACTAAGCGAAACCGAATTGGAGGGGTGCTGACATGGCAAAAGCAAGACCCGACATCAAGCAGGAAGTCACCGACAGAATCATCGCAGCTCTCGAGGAAGGCACCGCGCCTTGGGTAAAGGGATGGAAGGGCGGCAACTCTGCTACTCCGGTTAACGGAGCGTCCGGCCGGCACTACAACGGAGTCAACGTGCTCCTGCTCTGGCTGGAAGCTGATCGTTGCGCCTACACCAGCAACAAGTGGTACACCTACAAGCAAGCTGCCGGCCTCGACGCTCAGGTTCGCAAAGGCGAGAAGGGCACGAAGATTGTCTTCTGGAACATCATCGAAAAAGAGGATGAGAAGACCGGCGAGCTCAAGAAGATTTTCTTCACTCGCTACTACACGGTCTTTAACGCTGACCAGATCGACGGCCTCGAGGTTGAGGTTCCGGTCGAGGTGACCCCAGCTGAGCGTCACGCTCGCGCTGATGCTCTTATTGTCGCGACACAGGCCGACGTGATTTACGGCAGAGGCCGGGCTTGCTACGCTCCGTCTTTCGACAGAATCGAGATGCCGGCCATCGAGCAGTTTGAGCATGAGTCGGAATACTACTCAACCCACATCCATGAGCTTGCTCACTGGACGGGTGCCAAGTCTCGTCTCGACCGTGACCTCAGCGGCCGCTTCGGTTCGGCTTCTTACGCAATGGAAGAGCTTGTGGCTGAGCTCTCCGCTGCGTTCGTCTGCGCGGAGATCGGCATCGACGGCAAGCTGCAACACGCTGAATACATCTCGAGCTGGGTTGCCAAGCTGAAGGAAGACAAGAACGCAATCTTCACAGCTGCCAGCGCAGCCCGGAAAGCTTCGGACTACCTCACTGCCTTCGAGGAGGTCTGACATGAGCAAGGAAAACCGACAGCACACCAGAGTTGTCACTGTCTGGACAAAGCGTTGGAAGTCAGGAAAGACTAAACGCTGCATTTACCAGACTAAAAGCCACACGGATATGCACCGCCGTCTCCGCGATGAGAACGAGGGCAGGACATGGATCAATCCGATCAGAGTCACCACCCACTTCACTTTCGGGCTTCCACTCGACGAGCCGTTGGTGTTCGGCGGGGAGGAGGTCTGAAATGAGAAACGACATCATCGGGAGGAGGCAGTTGAGGTGGCCGGGCTACCCGCTGCAGCTTGAAAATTTCTTTGCAAAATCTCTTGACCTCGAGTCCTATCCTTGTATATTCAGGTGTCCAGAGACACTTACAGAGAGAGCAACTGATGAACTTTAGACTTAAGAAGGGAGCTTGGAAAACTTACGCAGGGCCAGAGTTCTTAAATTGCTTCGGATCTGTCCGGCCCGTTATCCATTGCTTCAAAACCCGCCCATTTGTATTCAACAAGGGACACGGCGAAAACGATGTGCGTGTCTGGTTTGTAGGCAATAGCATACCTCAACTGATTGACGGCGATACCCACAGAGCTTTTATCAAGCAGGTCTACGCCGAAAACAACCGACGCATTCGTTCTTTTACTTACCTTGGTGAAAAGTTCAAAGTCTACTACACCCGTGCTTCAGCGGTGAAAGCTTTTGAGAGACTTGTAGCCCAGCGCAATAACGAAAACGCAGCGTCGAAAAGAGAACTTGGTGAAGCACTCGCGAAAGGTGACTACTTAACTGCCAGCTACTACCAATAAGGGGAGTTGATCTGATGATTACGTTTGGAGAAATCGCTAAAGCGTCACCGATGGACAACGACCTAGATCTCATCCAAGAGATTCGGCTTGATGGTGTCATTGTCGGCCAGCTTACTCACAAGCGTCAGCTAGGCACAGATGGGAAAGAGGG